>Ga0214919_10002639_pt1 | contig 27881 bp, 51 predicted proteins | sample LL1503_MetaG_FD_177994 | JGI IMG/M metagenome (GOLD analysis project Ga0214919, IMG submission 177994) | Freshwater microbial communities from Lake Lanier, Atlanta, Georgia, United States - LL-1503 | ecosystem: Environmental > Aquatic > Freshwater > Lake | place: USA: Georgia | collected...
GTAACATCACCTAATGAACAAATATTAAATAACAGTCCAAAGATATAATAAACTATTAAAGATCCTTCACTAATAATGGGGGATTTTTTGTTTATAAGAATATTTATATAATATGAACCTACAGGAGAACATACAAAGGATTAGATCAATGATGAATTTGAATGAGTCAGATAAAAATAAGATTTGGTTATTAAGAAGATTGGAAACCCAAGATATAAAAGATTACCTAAATGAACAAATTGATAGTTTAACCGATCAAATTAGTCCTTGTGGTTATAGTACATCTGAAGATTATAAAGATGTAATTTTTGAAGTTGCAAGTTCTAATTTTATTAATCATTTTAGTGATGAACTTTATGTTAAACATGAAATGTCAGAAATTGAAGAAATTATATGGGACTTATTAACTAAAAAATATGGTAATTACCTTATAAATCAATTTGACGGTAGAATCTGTGATGATGAGTATTAATATGAACCTACAGGAACACATAAGAAAAGTATTAAAGGAAAACAATAATGGATCAAAATTCTTTCATAGGAGAATTGATTTAAATAAGGTTAAGAAGTTACTCCCGATTAACTCCCGACAAATATTTCATGAAACCAAAAGTTTTAAACAATTTAAATATGAATTAACATTAAGAGCGGTGGAAGCGATTATGTATAATGACTATGAACTTGGGTGGGAAGATTTACCTGAACAAGAAGAAATAGATTTTGTGACAGAAGTGTCAGATATGTTTGAGGACATAATTATAGATTTATATAAAATTAATCGTGGTAAGTTATAGATCCTCCATTTAAAGATGGGGGATTTTTTATTATATTTAGAATATGTTAAAAGTATTAGTTTTAGGACAAGGAAAATTAGGAAGGGAGATAACCCATCAAACAAGGTGGGATAGTTTATCAAGAGGTAAGGATAACATAGATGTAAATAATTTTGATGGATGGGTTCATAAGATGAACGGATATGACGTAATTGTAAACTGTATCGCAAACACAAACACCTACTCCAACGTAAAAGAAGAACACTGGAACGTTAACTATAAATTTGTATCACAACTTGTAACGTATTGTAATGAGACGGGATCAAAGTTAATACATATATCAACGGACTACGTATACGCAAACTCAATAGAATCAGCAAAAGAAACAGACGTTCCTGTACACGATAATAATTGGTATTCATATACTAAACTATTAGGTGATTCACATATAGAGTTAATGTCAAATAATTATCTCATCTGTAGATTATCACACAAAGATAATCCATTTACTTATGACCATGCGTGGACAGATGTAAAAACAAATGCAGACTACACGGACGTAATATCATCATTGGTTGTGGGGTTAATTAATTCTGATGTGAAAGGAATATATAATGTGGGAACGGAAGAGAAAACAATATATGATTTGGCGAAGAAAACAAAAGTAGATGTGAAAGAAACATTATCACCAACACACGTACCAAATAATGTTACTATGGATATAAGTAAATTATTAAAACTAAGGAAAGTATAAAGAGTATATGATCAATTTACTCATTCCATCCTACCGTTCGTAAACTCACTACGGATTTCATTCCTAATTTTATCCTATACTCTTACATCTCCATAAAGTATATGTGGTAATTAATGGGACATATCCTTTATCGTAATGGGGATTACTGTAATGTACATTTCGTTTACATGATGAGGTTATCAGGTATAGAAAGTTTACATTATATAATAGGTTAATCGGAATATATCCGTTTATCTATGATGTTGTTTACATAATAACAGAGCCTCACTGATGACACTCTGTGGACTTGTTGTTTACAGTAAACAGGTTAGTGTAAACCATTCGTATATGGATTCGTATATATACGGATAAATACGTATATAAGTTCACAACCTTATATGTTCTATTTACACCCTATCGGGTATAATTCTGTCCCTATCGGGTATAATTCTGTCCCTATCGGGTATAAATTCCCCCCACATAAACTAATGACCCCAGTATTAAGTAGACAAAAATTAATATACATTTTGTGTAACACATTATGTATAATTGTATGGGAGACCAAATGGTCTTGATGAAGGTAATTGTTATGGTGTGTTATTAGTTGGTAGATGAAAGGGTATGAATCATATTACTAAGGTCAGGTTAAACCTGATGAGAATGATATAAAAGATCACCCACTTATTACCACTCCACTTCGTGTCGGTCTAAGACACTTTACTTGTATGTATTAGTTGTCTATTTTTAAGGGGTCAAAGGTTGAAAGGTCCACTAAAGTGGTCGTTGAAGTTATCTTTTAGTGATCTACTAACGTCCTAAAGGACTGTCCCCGCACTATGGGACATTACTATATAGTTTTCGCTGGAGAATCTACATACCTAAAAAAGTGGTCCTGTAGGTATCTACAGAGGGGATTTATTGGTCTTTACACTATCATCAGGTATGATTGTGGTGGGAAGAAGTGGTAAGTATATACTATAGTAAAAGTGGGAGAAAGTGGTAAAAGGACTGTGTAGTGACGCGAACGAGCCTGACATTTTGACAAAAACAAGTTTTTTAACATATTTATTTATTAACAATCCCCATTATGGAAGAGATATTAGAAGTTTTCAACAAAGTTATTAACAAAAGTGGTAGTACCATAACCCTGACATATTGTCACCATAACTTTTCTGGCACGTGTACATATGAACAGGTGACCACAAAGGGACTAAAGAAACCAATTGTTCAAAACTTTTTGGTATTAACTTCAACGGACATGGGAGATGTGATAGAGTATGTGCACAAAAAATCCCCACTGAGTAGTGAGGATCTTTCATATATGAATAAACTAATCAGAGATCATTCATTGTTGGTAGTTGAGAACTACCTTAATGATCAGGATTAGATCGGGGGTTCAAGGTCTTCATCAGTAATTACATTCCTACGGATCCAATTCCCCAATTTAGAATGGGGGAATTTAATTACGATGGAGACACACGCAATAAGTAAGAGTATAGACATTATACAAATAATGATCAACCCCAATAAGATATTAATTAATATCGTCATCATTATTATATATCCAATTAAAAATTACCAACCCAAAGATTATTATCCATAACACAACAAATACATCTATGTTACTTTTCATAATACAAATATAGGTAAAATTTAACAGAGGGACAAGAGTGTCCCTCACTTAATTATTAATGAACCTTATTTTTTTTATAAGGTAGGTTGGAGTCTACACTCCAAGGGGATATACTTTCCCCCAGCCCGTTTCGGACTTAACCACCAACATAACAAAGGTACGGATAATTTTTGACATAACCTAATATTTATAGTAGTATGTTAACAAGAAAACAAGAACAGGGGTTAAAGATATTGGAGAGTATAGTCCAATCAGAATATCCATTCGTGGTGTCACTAAGTAAGTCAGATAGATATTCATTAAGTGAATACGCAACAACAATGGGGATCATGTTAGAGATAGATCCAACTACATTAAGTAAGTACTTAGGTCTACCATTCGCCAAGAAGTTTAAGGAGACCCCAAGTATATGGGATTACTATATGAGGGATCGTGATCTATCATATGTCCTTCACCTGTTTGAAGATGAACACCAACACGTATTGGGGTGGCAGTTTAACAAAGGTATGGAAGAGTTCATTACTAAGGCGTACAGTCAACTCCCCACTAACATGAGGGTGAACATATATAGTGATTCCCCTGAGTATGATATACCTGGTTGGGCAAGGAAAACATTACATAGTCCGAGATCATTAACCATTGATAGATTCTTCTTGGCACCAGATAGTAAACGTCCTAAGTTTGAGGACTAATGTGTTCATAACTTCTTATAACTAAACTTATACACCCCCCATTGTTAATAACTTTATATATGACAAGGGGATCCTGGCATACCCCCTCCCATATGGGGGTCTTGGCATATGTACCCCTCCCCCCCTCCGTATCCCCCCCATATATGACATTTTGACAGGTAGAAAGGGGGTTCAATGGCGTGAATGAAATATTCGTAAAAAAAATTCTGGAAAAATTTTTGGGAAAAAATTGGAACTATTTCTCCCTATATTAAATTGGGGTATATTTATGGATATGAAAAAGTTGGACACTCTTCTTGAGTTATTAAAGGAATACAATTTACCTTATGATAGTTATGCGGTATTTGGTTCGTCTCCTTTGGTTGTTGTTGGGATGGTAAATGATGTAAATGATTTGGATGTTATTATTCGTCCTTCTATGTGGCCGTTTCAGGATAAGGAAAAATACATTACAGGTGATATTGAATTTTTTGATAATTGGCCAGGATATGACATTGATGATTTAATTGATAACCATTCCTTTGAATACAAAGGTATGTTATTTATTCACCCCAATAAAGTTATTGAGTATAAGAGGACTATGGGTAGGGTCAAAGATCGTGATATATGGTATGGTTTCTAAAATATAACTTCACACTATTTAAACGGGGGTATATTTATTACTAAATAAAATACTATGAGAATCATTATAACAGAACGACAGTCCAAACTATTAAGACGAGTTATTTCAGAAAACAATGACCAACTAGTTGATAATATCTCTGACGAACTTTTAAAAAAATCATATATTACACAAATCAATCCTAATGATAGTTACACATCGTTTGATCCTCACCCAACCTTAAAAAGTCGTTCTAACTTTGATTATCAGGAATTTTTTAAAGAGGAATATGGAATTGACGATTTACAAACCCAACTTGATATTATTTCAAGAGCCAAACAGTTTATTTATTTTCTTAATACGGATTACGATTTTGTTTTTAATCATAAACTACCATATTTTGAACCATACCCAATTTCACTATACGACATAAAAAAACATATCAACGATTTAGATAAAAACGATTATTAAATTGGGGTATATTTATTACTAAAGAATATAATATGAAAAAAATTATAAGACTTACAGAATCAGATTTAACCCGTATTGTTAAGAGGATTATTCAGGAGGATGAATACGATACCCCCCTATCTCAAGATTACCTATCTTGGATTGAGTATAATACTAAAGTTGATGATAAACCATTTAATGATTTATTAATAAAAAACAATTTTGAGTATTTGACAAATCACAATGATATGGACATATACCTATTAAAAAAGAATAATTACGACGTTATGGTTGGAGTAGAACATTCATATATGGATAGATTCTTTTTACTTATTCATATCATTACTAAGGGTGGGGAAAAAATTAATTATTTGGAAGATCTTTATGGTAAGCCAGGATTAACGTTATTTGATAATGAGAAAATAAAGGTTACCCGTCTTATAAAAGGGGCAATAGAATTTGGTGAGTCAAAGAAAATGATTAAGGAGAATCATGGGGATAGATTTACTACGGTTTCACATTACATTGAAATGATAGAAGATGTATTGGACAATTATGATTCTATTGATTGTGAAAACATCAATAAGAAATATGAACGTTTCTACTGTGAGAATATTAGTGAGTATTCAAAGGAGAAGATAGAGAAAGTATTAGAAAAATTTAAAGAAGAACTTGCAGGATTAATGTATAACGAATTTAAGGGTTCAGGTTTATTTGGAGGTTAACCCCCCAATAAGAATTATTAATACTACCCCACCTTAAAGTGGGGTTTTTTGTTTTATGGTATATTTATTAATATGAAAAAGATAATTAAACTTACAGAAACAGATTTAACCCGTATTGTTAAACGAGTAATTAATGAACAAGATGAAAGTGCACAGGCGGATGCGGTTGTAAAGAATTTAAATACTACCGAATATTGTAAATCCGGACCCCCTCCAACTTGGGTTACTAATACTTTAAATAAGTTACCTAAAGAAAAACTACAAGAAGCTAAAGATTTTATTAAAAAATTCGCAAATATTGTTAAAGGTAAAACTGTTAAAGAATTACTGTCTCTTAGAAGACAAATTAAACAAGAAAAACAGAAGGCTGAAAGTAATGGTGTTATGAATGAACAATTCACAGGTATTATTATTGCTGGTGTATCAATATCCGCCACTGTATTAATGGTAATATCTGGAATATTAATATTCGTCATTATTGCAATTATCGTGATTAAGTCCCCAAGTAAAAGTGGGGGTGGATGTAATCCTGGATGGTGGGATGATTTATAAAAGAAGAAGATAATAAAAACTTAATCCCCATTCCTAATAAGAGTGGGGTTTTTTGTTTTATGATATATTTATTACTAAATAAAAAAAATTATGAGAAGAATAGAAAGATTAAGAGAAAACGATTTGAATCGTATCGTTAGAAGAGTTATTAGAGAAGATAATAAAGAAACCCCAAAAGTTGGTGATACTGATACTTTAAAAAAACTACAAACCTATTTAAAGGAACTTGTTGATGAAAGCGTTATAGACAATGATGTAAAGTCCCATATAATGTTTTTAGTAAAAAAGTTAATTAAGGAAAATAAAAAATAATATATTATGAAAATCATTATAACAGAACATCAGTCCAAACGATTAAAACGTGTTGTTAATGAAAACTTCAAAGAAATCTCATGGGAGGATATTTGGTTTAAGTTAAGAAGATTGTCTCAAAGTTTTCAATTTCCTGATGATGTATATAGTTTTGGTGGTCTTGATTTTATGCTTTCGGAAGACGGGGAAAGTTTGGACTTAATGGACATTTATAGAGATCCTTATATGTGGAGAGATGAGTACGATGAAGGTGCCGAGGTTTTAGAAAAGTATTCAGATAAACTTAAAAACTTTGTTGATGAGTTTAATTTAAAATACGACTACCCATTTACCCTTATGTTTAAAATGGGACCAAAATTTAATATGAAATTTTATACTGAAGATTAAAATTCTTCCTTTTTAATGGGTGCCGGAACCCCGTCCCGACTTCGTCGGATTTTCGGACCGACCGAACCCTTCGGGTTTTTTTAATTTATTTAAGTTGTTATCTTAGTGAATCTTTCAGAAAAAGGTTTCTTGTTTTTTGTATATTTATAATAAAACATTTTTATGGGTAGATTTATCATTACCGAAGAAGAGAAAAATAGAATTCGTGGTTTATACGAAATGGTTGGGGATAAAATAAGTCCTCAGGGATTACAATCCCCTAAATCTCAAGGTATAAAAAAACAAGCATTATTTTTAAATCAATATTATGGAATTAATCTTTCCGCATCAACAACAGGTAGTTGGACCGATAAAGATTTTAACGATACTTTAAAGAAGTTTATGGAGGAAAAGGGGGTACCAGTTCATATCTGTAAAAAAGGTGACGGATATTGTGCCGATGGAGATGAAGGTGAAGTTACAACGAAGGAAATGGGTAAACTTAATCAAGCGATGGGATTTTTACAAGAAGATAAATCGGATACATTTTTGGATCAGTTTGCAAGATTGTATGGGGTAACATCGGAAGAGGCATCAAATATTAATTTTTCATCAGGACAAACTCAAATGGACATTGCCAAAAATACGTTAATGGGTTCGTTAAAAAAACCTACATTTGAATACGCAAGAGAAAAGGGGAGACTTGATAGATTACTACAAGAATTATTATCTTTTTATAAAGGTGAGACTGGTTTAAAAGGATCGGTAAGTGAAGAACAAAAAATATGGTTAAACAATTTTATAGAGATATTAAAAACTATAAAACCTCAAATTGAGAATTATGCTCAAGGTTTACCGCAAGAAAAAGTTTCGATAAAGGTGGGAGACCCCAATTACGTACCGTCAACGGAAGTTTTACAATCCGTTAAATCTGGTTTGGACAGATATTCACAGGGTTTACCACAAGAAAAAATAAATACCACCAATGATCGTACTTATGATTACAAATTAAGTGGTGGAAAATATTACTACTCACTTAAAGGTCAGAATAATTGGGTTGAGGCGAACGGTAAAGGTCTTGAATCAATTAAAAGTAAAGTTACATTTTCTTAATTATGAAAATCATTATAACTGAAAGTCAAAAAGAATCATTGGATTATTATCAATTATCTAACTGTATTAAGAGAAGGATAGATCTTGATGGGGTTGACGATATTGTTGATGAAGCCATGGAAGAATTTGTTTCACTTCGTAATACTACTGAAGGTTTTATAGATATGGTAATTAATTACACATATGACCTAGTTGATGAAGATTATGGTGTGGAAAAATGTTGGGGTGATGAGACTTGGAACCAATTCTCCACACCAATTAAACGATTTTTGGACTCAAGATATGAGGCAAAACTGAAAGAATATTTTGAAAATCATTATAACTGAATCACAATTTGTTGATCTTTTCTTTAAACGTAGGTTTGGTCGTATTGATCAACTTGTTGATGAAAAGATGCGTTATTACCCCCCTTGTGATTATACATATGATAAGTATTATGCTTTTTATGATTACTACGGTGATGTTCGTAACGCAGTCATATTCAAGATGTTTGAAAAAGATTCAAATGTTCCTCAAGACATCGTTGATATTGATGTATTATCTGAAACTATGAATGAATGGATGTATGAACAATTCTACGATAAGGTTAGGGAATATTATGATAAGGTTTTAGAGGATGAAGATTGTGATGAGTAATATATTAAAAAAATTTAATTAACCCCATTTTTTAATTAAGAGTGGGGTTTTCTTTTTCCTCTATTATGTTTATATTTATAATAAAAAACTTATGAAAAAATTATTATTATTTATTGTTACGGCTACTATGTTATTTAGTTGTAACACAGGAACAAAAACGGAAACGTTAGAAGATATTAAATCTGATAAAATTGTTAAGATACATGATGGGTCTTTTGCTTTTTGTGGGGCATCGGCAGCGTTACCTACGGGAAACAAGATTATTGTTCAAGGTGTTAAGTATGACGAGGGTTGCGCAATCTGTCCTGTATTAAACGGACCATCTCTTTCAAGTTTGGCAATGGAAGGTGTTAGTGAAACTTATGGTAAGTTCAATGTTAAGAAAAACTTCCAAACTCCTGATGGAACAAGTAACACTGTATGGTCTTTATTTTGGTATTATGATACAACAACTACTATCCCCCAATTTAATCCTTCAACTAAGGAGTGGGAATATATGACACCTTATAACAGATCGTTTGTTATTAACTTGGATTCACCATCTACAAGTGAGAGTAATATGTTTGCAATGCCAGGTGTTATCTTTGATACAACATCTTCAGGTATTGTGTTGGCTAAAGTATATGGACCACTTAATGAGGCAGCAATTCCATTACGTGTTGCAGTTCCCGTTAAGAATGGGCAGACATCAGTAACGGCAGCTAAAGTAGGATTCCCTTATCCTGTTGGAACTCCGATCCCCGTTTCTGAATACAGTAAGGAACTTCAGAAAAAGAAAAAACACTAATTAAAAATTAAACATTTTAAACCCTACCTCATCGGTGGGGTTTTTTGTTTCCTGTATATTTATCATATATGAAATATTCTATGATAAGGTTAGGGAATATTTTGATACTACTTTAGAAAAAGGTTGTGATGAGTAATATAAATATTCTTTTTTAATTTAACGTATATTTATATATAAACAAAATTATTATGAACAGAAGTTTTAGTAAAATCAGACACATACAAGAAGCCAATCGGATCTTAGAAAGAAGAATATTGAATGAACAGGTTACAGGAGACACAACAACTACACCTGTTGAATCCCTTGATAAAATTTTATCAATGTCTACAAATGTTCCTTTTATGACAAACAGTGTTAAAAAATACAATAATGAGGTGGTTACTTGGAATCAATTCGTGAAAGAACAACCACGGTCAATAGATAACACATTTTATAAAAATTGTAATACTGGTGAATTAACAAACAAACGAAAAGTTACCCCAAATCCATATCAATCATCTTTTGCTACACGATTATGTAAATCTCTTTTCCCTGACTTACAAGTTGCGGTAAATGCTAGAGAATATTCCGAAAAACAAAAACAATATACAAAAGACAACCCATTACAGACGGGAGCTCCCACCACACAATATAGATCTGATGGATCACTTATATAACTAACTAAAAAATTTTATTAACCCCATCTTTTAATTAAGGTGGGGTTTTTTATTTCATATTTTTTTATTATAATTAATTTATGGAAGATATTAAATTAACGGTTACTGTGGAAGTAATAGTAAAAGACGACAAATTTTTTTATAATATATTAGCCCAAAGAGGTATGGACATAAACGATATTAGATCAGTACTATGTGGTGGTGTTGCGTTATCAATACGTGGTGAGGAGACACCCAAGTTGCAAGCTGAAGCTCTTAGAGAAGTGATTGGTTATTTGGAATCTGAATTTATTAATGTAGAATCATTTTCCGACGTAAATATAAAAAAATAAAATTTGGATTAATCAGATTTTTATTCCTATCTTTGTGGTATGAGAATTGATAACTTTTTAAAAAACCTTACTATTGAAGAACTACTTGAAGTACGATCTAAATCTTCAGGTATAATCCGCGATTTCAAAGACGGATATTTCTATATCTGTGAGGTACGTTCTTATGGTCGTAATTGGAAAGAGTGGGACATTTATAACACCCATACTCTTCAGGAGTTGTGTTACCTGTATGGTGGTGACGATGGTATTGTTGATGTATATTCCAATAACCCCGACTTGTCTGGTATTGATAACTATGGTGATCTTAAGTTTATTCCATCTGTGGAAGACCATAAGAAATGGAAGGAATATATGTACCTTAAAAATTCTATTCCCCGACATGAGGAAGAACTTAAAGTGTGGGATGACCGTGAAAATGTGCCATTTAATTATAGACCGAGTTTCGCTCCGTTCTATACTCGTGAGGATATTGATGGACAAAAATTAAAGTTGGAAAACTTTGATATGGATTTTGTTGAACCTAAATCTTATATAAGTTATGATGAAGAAACGGATGAATAAACTTGGAATAATTTTTGCGGGAATCGTTACCTGTGTGTTAGCGATAAGTTTTACACCAGAGTTTCTTATGTATCTTATTGGGTGTTTTCAGATTGGGTCTTGGATTGGAAATATTATGGAAAAATTAATTGAGAAGGAAGATGATGAAGGTTAGACTTAGTGAATCACAGATAACAAAGATTAATTTAACTTTGGATATATTTAAATGTCAGATTGGATTGTACGATTCAATTAAGAATGACCCAAATAAATTGGATGCATTTTTCTCCCTTAATAGAAATCCTTTATTTGATTTAACGGGTATCTCCTATTTCAGAACTGGATTGGAATCAAGTAGTGTGATTGCAGGTGGTAAACCTGTACACGACCACTTCATACAACGTAAACAAGCAATGAAAATATTGTTTGAGAAGTTGTCCAAAAATAAAGACATGACCTTGGATGAGTTTATTGTTTTCTTGGTTGAGTACGGATCAACCGTTGCTATCACGAAGGAAGAACATCAGGTGGTAACCACAAGAGCAAAGAACACAACCAAACTTAACTACGAGTTGTACGAACAATGTGGAATAGTCATTGAAGGTCTTAATAAAATGATCCCCTTATAATAAGGGGATTTTTTGTTTTATGGGATATTTATAAATATGAAAATAATAATTACAGAAGAACAAAACAAACTATTAAGACATATTATTAGTGAAAAATCTGAAGAGGATAAATTGGATATGTACCTTAAAAGAAGGTCCTCACTTATTGATGAACTTATAGAGAAGAACATTAACGAGGTTGAGGAAGATGAGACTTTGTTTGATGACGAGTTTGAATTTGCTACCAACATTATCAATTGGGTTGTTCAGGATATGAAAGTGCCTGATGATATTGATGAGAATGAAGTTATTGATTACGTAAAGGATGAATACGGTGAATATATCATGTCACGTTTTGAATCAGATGATGATGAAGATGATGATGAAAAAGAATGGGACGATGATGAATGGGAAGAGATTTCTGAAAAATGGACTCAAAAATATAAAAAATCTATAGATTGTAGTAACCCTAAAGGTTTTTCTCAAAGGGCACATTGTCAGGGAAGAAAAAAAAGAAAATAATATGAGAAACTATTCAAACGAAATTATTGATAAAATTGAACTTATAAAAGAAATTATAGTATCAAGATCAATATTGAGAAACATTAGAGATGACATCAAATGGGAAGTAGATATTGATTCTGATAGAATCAACGGTAAAATCTATGAGATTACTTTATACCTTAAAGTTATTGACCAAGATTGTAGTGATTGTCATTTTGAACCCGATGGTATATTAGAGGAAATACATAAGTACCAAAAAAGTATTTATAATTCTATTAGTAAAATAACTTTTGACCAAAATTTAAATATGGTAAAAGGTAGTGGTTCACTTAGGGGTATTACAGTTAGTGAAGTTAATTTTGCTCTAGATACAATAACCATTGAATATGGAATTTTTATTGATATAGAAAAAGAATATGATTGGTAAAATGAAAATAATAATAACAGAAGACCAAGATAATCAAATTCGTTCATTTGTACGAAGACTTAGTATTGCCGATAAAGTTATTTCTGAGTTGAATCCTAAAGACATTTGTAGAATATGGTCAAACACAGAAAAAGACGCATTGTATTTTGCCGATGACGTTATTTTGGGAATTGTATGGGAAATTAATCAAACACTTGGAATTAAAGATTCATATCATAATAAAGATCTTTATAGATTTTTTGAGGATTATGGTTATTACGATAAACTAAAAAACTTTTTTCACAAATCATTTGAATCATGCGAATAATCATAACGGAATCCCAAAGTAAAATTCTATGGTTACGTAGGAGATTGAATGACCGTGAATTAATGGATCACTTAAAGGATATTGTTATTGAAGGATTTGATTATACCGATCCTTGTAACTACGAAACTTATAATAGTTTTGAAACTAACATTGTAAATGAATCCGCAATAACATTTATTAATTCATATAGCGAACTTAGTGGTGAAGAACAATTTATTTCAGATAAAGAACTTGAGAAGTTTGTTGCTAAGGTAATTCTTAGTAAACATCGTCCCCTAATTGAACGAGAATATAGGGATCGTTATTGTGATGAAGATGATGATGAATCGGATTATTAACTATTTATAAGATATGAAAATCATTATCACCGAAAACCAAAACTATGTTCTTAGACGATTACAACAATTTATTGAAATTGTTGAGGATCATATTGAAGGGTATGAACTAAATGAAGATGGTTCATGGTGGTGCAATCATTTTAATGAAGATACTTTTTTTGAAAATCTAACGAATAATTCAATTGAAGAATTTGAAAATAATAATTGGAATTTCTTCCACGATACTTCCGAAAAAGGTGGTTCGGATATGGACATCAGTATATTAAATAAAATTGTTGAACAAAACTACGGTAATTATATTAGAAATCTTTTTGTCCGTAAGTGTGGGAAAGCTCGTTGGTGATATATTTATTAACATGAGAAGATTAAACGAAAATGATATGAGCTCACTTATTAAAAAGGTGGTTGCCAAGTTAAAGGGAGTCTCTGACGACCAAATAAAATATAATATGAAACATGACCTACCTTGGGATTGGAACGGGTCTAAGGAAGGTTTCTACGAAAAGATGGAACCTAAACGTAAACATTCCGGATCTAACTAATATTTATAACATATGAAAAAAATTGTAAGATTAACAGAAAGAGATTTGACCAATATGGTTAAACGTGTAATGAATGAAGATAAAGACAATAAAAAAATGGATCTTAAAAGTGATCTTAAGAACATAATTAATCATGAGTATTCTGAAATTGAACCTTCCGATCTTGTTGAAGTTTTGGAAGAACTGTTACATTATGCCAAAAATGATGTTTTTAGAAGTAAAAAACCAAATAAAGGATATATCACTAAAGATGAGGTGAAAAAAAACTTTAAAAAAAACTATAATTAATATTTAAAAATAATAATACGACCCCACCTCATCAGTGGGGTTTTTTGTTTTATATGGTATTTATATAATATGAAAATCATTATCTCGGAAGAACAACTAAAATTATTAACCGAATCAGGTTTGGAGATGAATCTACAAGGGGTAAAGTATATTCCTGGTAAGAATATTGATTATAGTACCATTAGAAGAATTGGTAAGTATCTTGTGGATAAAGATCTTATTGATAAATTACTTTCCAGGTCAATAAAACGTTTTATTAGTGGTCTCACTAGATCAGATATTAATTGTGATAATTTTAAATATGATGTTATTTTTGATACAACAGACGAAATTCTACATTACTATGAAGATAGTTGGGATGAGGATGAAGAAGGGGATTATCAAGAAGAATTGGGAGATATATTTGATCAAATACGTGGATTTTTGGATGATATGTATGGTCAAAAAATAAAAAATTATTGTGGAACAATAGAATTATGAAAATCATAATAACAGAAAATCAAAATAAATTAACAAGACGGTACTTCCAAATAAAAAATGAGGTTCATAATCGTATGGATGGATCCAATCCTTGTTATTATAGGGATTACCATAATTTTGATAAGTACAAAAGAGATGTGTTAAGAGCGGCAATTGATTATGTTACGGATGAAGAAAGGTTGGAAATTGACCCAAGATCTTGGGCAAATTTTAGAAATGAAATTTCTGATATGTTAAATGATGAAATGAAGGAGTTTTACGATAAAGAAATTAACGAAAGGTGTCCAGAATATTTTGGAGAGTAAATATGGTAATAATTCTAACAGAATCACAGTATAATTACATAAAAAGGAGGTATCTACACATACTTCCAATCTTTGAACGAGAACTTGAAGATCAGGTTCCATCGTGGTATAACAATAAATTTGGAAAAAACGAAGGGTTTGATCGATATTACGTCACTGTAAAAAATTCGGTTGTAGAATTTATTATGTACGATATCCCAAATTTTTATGATCTTGATGAGGAAAATGAGGTTGAAATCAGTAAAAAACTATCAAAAGAGTTTGATTTAATCTTTTTTGATGAGACTAAAAGATATTATGAAGAAAACAGGTAAAATACAGGAGTAATGATTGTCCTCGTTCAAAAGACGGGGGTAATTTTTGCCCTTATGTTATATTTATCTTATATGAAGATTGTTATAACAGAATCTCAACATAAATTTATTAGAAGATACCAAGAACTCAAAGATTGGGTTAGGTCTGACTATAACTATTTATTGGATCAGGGTAAATCACCATATGATGCAAGAGAGATTACAATAGATCATTCTGCAATGACGTACTTGGATGACCCTGACACACAACTTGAGTGGACAGATAAAAATTTGAATATGTTAAGACGGTTCATTGAAAATAATTTTGAGGATTTAATTAGTTAATATGAAAATAATAATAACAGAAAACCAAAAAGAAAAGTTAATGATCATAAGGAGAATACCTGAGATTAAAAGTTTAATACAAAACTTATACTCTTATCAGTATCCTTGTGACTTTGATTCATTGGGCGAATTTATGAGAGCAATTGATTTTGATTTAGCCGAGTCTATTAATCTTCTTGATTGGCACGAATCTGTTGAATATGAAACCCTATGGGATATGTCTATGGAGTTTTTTCATAGTGACATAGTAGAACACTATAACCATAACTGCAAAGAAGAATATTAATATGAAAATAATAATAACAGAAACACAGAACAAAACTCTTCTTAAAAGATTAAGAAGGATACAGGAAGTTAGAGATACTATAGAGTTTCAAATGGAAGTTCAAGACCCTTGTAATTTTGAAGATGGTGATGAGTATGCCGATTTTTGTATTGGTGAAGGGATTAGTTTCTTTTATGGTGATGAAAACTATGAGAGAGAGGATGATACCTTTGCCGATGAGGATGAGAATGAAGATAGTGGTAGAGAAGAGATTGAAAAATTAATGTCTGAGGAGTACTACGGTGAGTTAGTTTCATTGTGGGAAGAATATAGTGAAAATTGTGACGATGAAGATGATGATTTTGAATATTAAATAAGTTAAGATGAAAATAATATTAACTGAAAACCAAATTGAGTTTATACGTAGGTATAAAAAAATCAAAGAACTTATTGATGAAGGGATTGATGTGATAAGTAATGATGAAGATTTTTGTGGTTTTAATTCTTCCGCATTTATTGAGGAGGTCTGTTGGCAAGTAAGTGATAAAATGGAACATTTAAATTTACCTACCGATACTGTTGGAATGATCGAAAACGTTCACAATTGGGTTAAGGATAATTTTGATACTTACATATTAGAAAAATTTGAAATAATTATAGACAACTCTAATTGTAATGAAAGATTTGATGATGAGGATGAGGATGATGAGGACTATATTTCAGGTCTTATGTATGGGGTTGATAACATACAAGAAAACGATAACGATGATGACGATGATAAATATTATTCTACATTAAAGAGTTCACTTATTAGGAGACATAATGTTATTATGGAAGAGATGGATCATTATATGACAAATAATCTTTCTTGTGATGAATATCCAGAAGACGTGGACGGATTTAAAGATTATATACTTGAACAAGTTACAGATGCAATGATGTTTACCCATAATGTAAATAATTGGGAATGGCATGATGTTTATTTATTATTAGAGAATATAATTGGTAAACAGATAAAAAAGACTTTTAAATCTTGGATTAGAAAACATTGTTAAGATGAAAGTAATAATAACAGAAAATCAAAATCGCCTATTACGCAGAGTTCCAGAAATTGAACATTTAATTGGTCCTATGATGGATTTAGTGTATGAATATATGAAAAATGGTAATCCGTCCCCACTTAATATGTCCTACTACGATACGTTTATAGATTTTACTACATTAAACATTACAAAAGAAATAGTAAATCGTACAAATTTTCGGGGGGATGACAAAATAGAATTAGAAACACAAATACAACGGTTTATAGAAACCGAATATATTGATGTGATTAGAGAATATTTTTATTCTCGTATGGTTAAAAATATTAATGAATCTGATCACGAAATAAAATTTAAACGAAGATACCAAGAAATTGAGGATGGTATTTCGGATTTTATCTTAACCCATAAGTTAACTGTTATGGACACCTTTGGTAATTTTTTAACTGAAATTTGTTGGAATGTTGCAAGTCAGGTTGTTGGTAAAATGAATATACCTGAAGATGATTATGTTATGTATAGAAATCAATTGATACGTTTCATTAAAAATAATTTCTACGAGGAATTAAAAGAGTTTTGGGATAGAAATTATTATTGGAGAGACAATAAAAACATCAATGAGTCTTACGATAAAAGAATGTTACAAAGACGATACCAATACATTAGTGAGTTTATTGATAGAGCTCTTTCACGTTATGATGTTTGTGTCTATCCTGATGTAATTGATTTTGTGGATCGTGTGATGGATTACACTGCTGATAATTTATATGAATCTTTATTTAATTACAATTGGGATGATGGTGATGAGTTTTATCAACCTATGTATGATTTTATTTCTGAACACTTTGTAGATAGAATTCATGAATTCTATGAGGATAGTAAACATTTTTGCATAGATGAGGATGGTAATTGGATACATTAGACTATTTATAATAAAAAAACTATGTCAAAAGCGAAAGAAGAAGGTAAAGGTAAAAGAAATCGTAGAAATCTTGCAAAAAATTTAAAAAGGATTAATAAAAACGAAGAAGTTATAAAAAGACTAAAAAATAAAAAATAACTTAATCCCTCCACAAGAGGGATTTTTTATTTCCTTATAATTTGTATTATCTATTATTATAATGAAATGAAAAAAATCATAAATTTTACTCCAACAGGTACTCAAACAAACAGAGATAATTCTAAAGCACCATTATTACCATCTGAAATAATTGAGGAGGTTCATGAGGCTTATGATTTAGGGATCACTATGGTTCACGTACACGCTAGAGACCCTAAAGATTTATCAAACACGTATAAAAAAGATGTGTATCAACCAATAATTGAAGGTATAAGAAAACATTGTCCAGATTTAGCAATATGCGTATCGTTAACAGGAAGACTACATCCTGAATTTGAAAAGAGATCTGAAGTTTTAGAGTTATATCCTGATATGGGATCCTTAACTATGTCATCAATTAATTTCCCTAAGTCGGCTTCTGTTAATGAACCTGAGATGATATTAAAGTTAATAGAAAAGATGGATCAATATGGTGTTATACCTGAGATAGAATGTTTTGATTCTGGTATGATTAATTACACTAATTATTTAATCAAAAAAGGTATACTAAATGGTCCTCACTATATTAATATGATTTTTGGAAACATATATAACGCACAAATTGATCCTGCGACTTTATCTTCAATAACTAATAATTTACCATTAAATGCTAAAGTTTGTTTTGGGGGTATTGGTAAAGATCAATTAAATTCTAATGTTTTAGGGTTAATTTATGGTGATGGGGTTAGAGTTGGTTTGGAGGATAATTTATATATTAGGAATAAAGAATTAACAACAAACTTAGAGTTGTTAGGTAGAGTTCATAGAATTATGAATGAAATAGAATTAAGTATTTTAACACCACATGAATTTAAAGAATTAGGATATGTCAACAAAAGAAATAATAATATTAGGTTACAGTGATGCTTATGTCACTATGATATTTGATATGTTTAAGAGTAAAGGGGTAAAATTTAAAATACTTGATAATTTTAACTTATTTAATAAAGAAAGAATTTATAATAAAAATATAAATTATGAAATTATTTCTGAGTTGGAGGAGGGTAACCATTTTTTATATGGATCCGCAAAAACATCTACGAGAAAGAAGTTAATTGAGACATTCAACGTGGATAAGAATAAACTTACAACAATCATAAGTAAAAAGTCTTTTGTATCTAAAACAGTTAGTGTTGGTAAAGGTTGTATAATAAATCCAATGTGTTCTATTGCCGGTAAAACAATTATATCGGATAATGTTTATATCAATAGATCAGTATCTATTGGTCACCATACTTTTATTGGGGAGAACACATCCATAAATCCAGGTGCGAACATTTCAGGTAACGTTAAAATTGGTAAGGATTGTCAAATAGGTGTTGGTACAACTATTATTGATAATGTTACCATCGGTGATAACGTAATAATTGGTGCAGGATCTGTTGTTACAACAAGTATCCCTAATAATGTTGTTGCATATGGTAGCCCATGTAAAATAATTAGGGACAATAACGGATAACAATATGTTACATATTATTACACCACTATATAGATTTGATTTAATTGAGAGAGTATATGGGTCAATTTTTAGGAATGACGATATAACTTGGCACATATCTTATTCTAATAAAAGAGAATTACCTGATTTACCATTTTTAAAAAATAATAACCAAATTAAAATTTATCCTGTGGATTGTGAGGATAGTGACACAACCTCAAAAAGAAATACCATATTAAGTAAGATAAAAGACGGGTATTTTTGTTTCTTGGATGATGACACAATATTTCACGAAAATATGTATATGAAATATTTGGAATGTGTGGAACATAATTTTAGAGGTATGTTAGTTGGAGAACAGATTGATAAATATGGTAAGATAAGAATTATTGCTAGTAAACCAGTATTTTGTCATATTGATACAGGTAATGTTATATCTCACCATAAATGTTTAGAACAATGTGTTTGGCCAAAAACCAATATTAAGGGAGTAAACCAAAAGGATTTTCTTTTTTGGGATTCTGTTTATAATTATTACAATAAGAAATGTGCGATTTGGAATCAAACAATAAGTATATATAACAAATTAAATTAATAAAAATTATTATGAACGAAAATCAAAAAGCACAACAGTACGACAGATTTATGTACGAGTACGACCAACTAAGTAATCAGGTATCCTCTATCAAAGGTGAGAATTTTGAACTTAACGATAGTCAAAGACAACGTATCCATGAATTAGAAAAGAAAATGAGATTCATTATGGAATCTGCATCAAGATTATAAATATTTTCCGTAATCTCTTATATTTATATATTAAACCATTTATATGAGCAAAGTAATACGCCTAACAGAATCTGACATTATGAAAGTTGTTAGTGGTGTGATAGAAGAAAAAAAAACACAGGAATTAAAATCCACTAATACTTTAATGGTGGAAATTGATTCTATGTTGGATTTTCATTATAGATCTAATTCCGCCTTTTTAAAACACATTGAAGATTTCTCAGAAAGATTTAATATATTAGAAACCTTTAAAACTAATATAGTTGAAAATATTTTTTCTAATAATACTATGATCCTTGAGAGGTTTAATAAGTTCTCAAATAAAGGAGTTATTATGGAATCAACATTTAATTTCCAAGAAGAATTAAATGGTTATTTTAATTTCATTAAATCATCATTACTATATCAGGGAGGTTTTATAAATGAATCTAACTACAATAATAATTCTTTAATAAATGAAGGAGGTTGGGTTAATGGTGTTTGGAATGCTGCCGTTAATACTGCAAAAACAGTTGGTAAAACAGTTGTTAGTGGAGCTAAAACAGTTGGTAATGCAGTTGTTAGTGGAGTGAAAGCGGGATATGCAGCGTTACAAGGGGCGTGGAACAAATTAAAAAGTTTAGGTGTTAGTACATTCATGGAAAATTATAGAGGTGTCCTAACAAGTAATTGGGGTGCGGCTCTACAAATATTAATTGAAGTCTCAACAGAAGGATTTGGTGCGTTGGTTCCCTTAATAGCTTGGGCAATATTAGCTAACTATGATATTGCTAATATAATTGGAGGATCCCCTAATTGGTTTAATACATTATTTAGTTTGATTGGTACCGCAACAACAGGTATTGCATCAAAAGCGATTGGTGCGGCAATGCCGTTCTTCAAAACCGCAGGAAAGGCATCATCGTCAATTATGCAGGCAATAGAGTGGTTGGCCAAATCAAAATTCGGACAATTCTTCAAACCAATGGTGAATAAGATTTCTGCAGGACTTGGTCAAGTACCTGGATTTATTGCTAAGGCGATGACATGGGTTAAATCTGTTTTTGGTCAAGTTTTTGGTGAGGGTGTTGTTGCTTTTTTTACAAAAGGAGCAAATGCGGTTGGTAAATTTATTGGTGAATTGGGAACAGGATTAAAAAACTTTTTTACTCCTGTTGTTAAAAATGCAAAAGTATTAAAAGGTGGTGTTGATAAGTTTGGTAAAAAAATTATTAAACCTATAATTAAAGCCCCTAAAAAACTTGTAAATACAGTAGTAAAAGGCGCATTACAAAAGGGTGCAAATTTATCGCCTAAACTTGCAACGTATCTTGCCACCGCTTCGGGTAAAACATTGTCAAAAAAATTAGCTATTCAAACCGTAAATACAATTAAAAAAGAACTTACAAGTAAATTAAAAACATATAGTGAAGACCAAGCAATAGCTTATGTTGAAAAAACTTATGGTAAACCATATGCTGATTTACTAAAAAATTCAAAAACCGCTTATGAGGTTGGTCATGGGTCACATGAAATTGCAACAAATGTAAAAGATTGGAAAAAAGCCGGTCAAAACTTGGCAAATTCAGGGAATTGGTCAGGGGAACAATATAAAAACGTTGTTTCAAATACTCAAAAAGTAGTTAAAGCTGGAGATGAATTAATAAATGGTGAACCAAAAAAACCAATTGTAAAACCAGTTGCATAATATGAAAATGGAAATATCAAAAATAGTTAGAAAAGTATTATTGGAAATTGATGAACCAAGAGATAATTCATTCTCAGTTGAACCAAATGTTAGGATGATCCCAAGGGAAAAACAAATACAAAATATGTTTGGTAAATACGAGGATCAGATTCCCAATGATGTATTACGATATATGAGAAAGAATCCTCAGTTGATGATGGATAGACTTGCAAGAATATATGGTGATAACTTTATTGACTACGCTGAAAAAGCTTATGTTAAAAATATGAAATTATGGAAAGACGAATATTAAGTGAAGAATTAAATATGATGAAATACCTTCTTTCTTATGAAAGAGGTGTGGTTATATCAGAACAGAAGGATATCGACTCAGAAGAGTCGGGAATGGGTTCTATGTTTAAAGAAAAGATCAAATCAATGTTTGAAAAAGAAGTTGTTAATGATTCTTCATTGGGTGAGGTTGCAAGTAATGTACCAAGTGTTGATGACGTTGTTTCTAATGATCAGGTTTGTGACATTGTTACCGGTAATGAAGAACACGATAATATCATATCAAAAGTTAAATCCGAGTTACTTAGAATGAAGAACGAAAAAGGTGCAAACTCATTATGGGAAGTTCTTAAGAATGTTAAGAAAGGTATCAAAATGGCAATTGTGAAAAATAAATCTGGAGACACATCAGAACCTGAAGAACTTGACGAACAAATTGTTGCCGGAGGTATAATGATTGGAACCGCTATGGTAGGTTGGTCAGCATTAATTGCAATTGGTGCAATTATACTTATAATTATCATTGCTATTATTGTAATGAAAAATAGTGGTAACGGAAGTGGATGTAGAAAAAACCTTCAGTGGGGAGAAGTTTAATTAAACAACTTAAAAGTTGTTGGTATTAAGAAATACCAACAACCTCAAGTTCAAAAATTAATTTTTTACCAGCCAATGGGTGATTGGCATCAATTACCACAACATCATCTTTAACTTCCATGACTTTTACGAAACTAGGTCCCATAGGTCCTTCCGTTTGTAAAACTTGACCAACCTCAACTCCTTCAGGAACTTTATCCTTAGTAACTTCAATGATCATATCTTCAACATGCTCACCATAAGCATCAAGAGGTTCAATCTCAATTGTTTTTTTATCACCTTCTAACATATCAATAAGACCTGACTCAAACCCTTTAATAAGTTGTCCTTGACCTAAATTTGTTGTTAATGGTTCTCTCCCTTCGGCCAAAGATGTGTCAAAAATTGTCCCATCTTCTAATTTTCCGGTGTAATGTACCGTAACGGTACTGTCATTTAAAACTTTTTTCATAATATATTCTTTTTTTTAAGTATAAAATATATATTTAATAATGTAAAAGCAAAATAACGATATATTTATTATAAAACTATAAATTATGAAAAGTTTAATAACTGAAGAAGAAAAATTAAGAATACGATCAATGCATATTAATGAAAAACGATCATTACTAAAAGAGGATGGTTTTTTTGATTTGTTAGAAATCCCAATTAATCAAACAACAATTGCAACAACTCCAATAACCGCAACGGCTGACGCACCAAAAACAGGTACACCTGAGGCTAAAGCATTTCATGATTGGATGGATGCAAATAAAGTTAATTGGAACCCAGAAAACCCAAAACTTAATTGGAAAAAAACTAAGGGATCAAAGGCTTATGGTATTGTGGGAAATAAAACTTTGACTGCTTGGAATAAGTTTAAAGATGAATATAATAAAACAAAAACACAATAAGATGTCAAAGATAATTAAATTAAACGAAAACGATCTTAAAAGAATTGTCACTAAAGTTCTTAATGAAAGACGACTTAACGAAGATGATCAAGTTAAGAATGGTTTGGCCTCAGGTGCTATCACTCAAGATGTTGCAGATCAATTAAAATATACTGAAAATGAAACAGGAGAACCTATTGAAAGATTTAGATCAATATGTGATGTTTGTGTTTCAGGAAAAGATGGACTAGGTCCATTGACCCAAAGTGAGGGAGCTTTAGATGGTATTGCCGAAAGTATTTATAGTGCGATAGAAGACTCCGAAGGGTGGTATACGTTTGGTGGGGGTACTAACGAAAGAAAGGTAAAAAATGGTATTCGTAACACTAAAACTTTCCCTGATTTTTGTTATATGATCACAAGTTACAGTAATAAATATGAGGACTTTGTTGACTCAATTGAAGGTGACTTTGAGGATGATGCGGATCAAAGAATGTATTTAGTTTCACCGGTTGCGGATGTTATTAAAGCAAGTGTTAAATTGATTGGTAAAAAAGGTGATTCTGAAAATAAAAAAGATGAAGATCTTTTGGTAACCGCAAAAAAATGTGGTCATAAATCTGTTGAAGATTATAAAAACTCTAATTGGAAATGTGAAAAAAGTGTTGGAGGTGGTGGATCCGAAGATGATAATTGGAATATGTATATGTGTGTTGTAGAACATCCAAAGGCAATTCCTGAAAAATTTGCTAATGGTAAAAGAACTCGTTTTAGAATTGGTACTGATTATTATATGGGTAATGGTAAAAAAATACGTAAAGGTATTGAATTAGATTATTCATGTGAAGACAAAGAGTTTGATAATGTTGAATTTGCAGATAAAGAAAATACCAAAAATGTTAAAAGACCTGTACACGCTGAAATAAAAGACATACAAAAATTTTTAACTGATGAAGGATATGATATCTCAACTGATGGTCAGATAGGAAACGAAACCTCAGGTGCAATTATTGATTATATTGTTGATAATAATTCGGATGAATTTAAACCAGGATCGGTTTTAGAACTTCAAAAGAAAATTAATAGTTGTTATTCTATGAAAATTAAAGAAGATGGTAAAGTTGGTCCTGAAACATTAAACGCTATTGCGGACGCAATTGAATCAGCACAACAAGGAGATCTTTGTAAATAAAATGAATATAATACTCACAGAGAGTCAATATCGTATTCTTCTTGAAAATCAAGAAGAGGTTGATAGGATATTAGATAAAATTAGTGATGGTGGGTACGAATCTTTAAGTGTTGATGAAAAAAGATACTTAGATGCATTTTCTAAACATAAAGGAAGACCTGACGAGTTTGTTGATCCTTCCCAAAGTTATGATGATAGAGAAGGTGAGAAATTTACATCTTCTTTTAATCATATCCCAAAAATAGAATTTATTTTTGATTACGAAGAAAAAACTGAAGATGAAACTGCATTATATGGTACAATATATTTTAAAGATAAGGAATACATTGGTGGATTATTCTTAAACAAAATGGGACACTTAATTGATTTTGATTTCTACGATATAAATGAAGACCCTAAAAGTATTCATGATGATGTTGGAAGATTCCAAGATGAGATTGAAGGTATTGAACCTGAGGTTAAAATGTTTTTTGAAGATGATGTTATTCCATCTCTAAAAAATTAAAACTTTTTTAAAAGTTAACATATTTATATATAACAATAAAGATTTGAAAAAAAATTAAAATGAAAAGAAAAATAAGATTAACCGAAAGCGAATTAACTACCTTAATTAAAAGAATGGTAGAACAAGCTCAAGAAGATATGGGTATGGAATATACTGAAGAACATGATATGGGATATGACGAGGAACAAGAAGAATTGTCTAAACCTGAGGTTGTTGACATTATTTCTGATTTCTTTAAAAGTGAAGTATTACCAGAATTAGCACCTGAAGAAAGATCTGAATTGAAACACATGGCAAGAAAAGCAACTCCTGAAATGACAGAAGCATATCTTAATGAAGATTTAAAAAGTAGATTTAAAAGTTTTAAAGAAAAGGCTATGATTGGTGGAGGACTTGGTACGATGGTAACAGGAATGATTACCGCTCTTGGTGAATTCACAGGATGGTCAGAACATGAGTTAACTATGAAAATCCATGAGTTTGTTGAAAGTTTTGGAGCTGGACAATACTCAGGACCTATAACTGTGGCAATGGTATTTGCGGGACTGGCTTTAGCATTAAAAGGTTATTCAGATAGAGCAAACAGATTAGATACTCCATATACAAAAGATAAACCTGGAAGTGGACTCAACTCGTATTGATTTATATAGGAAATAGATTAGATCACAAATAGATAAAAAACCCCTTAACTTAAGGGGTTTTTTTATTTTCTTTTAGATATTCTTCTAAAATTTCTACAATTTCATCAATCTCATATTTATCTTCATCACTAACTAATTTAAAATTTTTGTATTTGAAAAGAAATAACCAAAAAAATGAGAAGTGAATTAAGAACATAAAGAATAAGGAATCTACGGTGATCCCAAAAACACATAAGAAAGGTATTCCAAATGTTACTATGTAAAACAAAAAATTAAAAATTTCTGTATTAGCAATAGATAAAAACTTATATTGTCTAATTGCTTTTTTTAATTCTTTACATGAAGAGTTTTTATATGACTCAGCCTCTTTTCTAATCTTTGTCATCGTGGTATATTTTAGATAAATGATTCTTATAACAAATATACAATTTTATTTGACATTAAAAAACTATTAATCTATTATTTTTTATATATCTTTGTAGTATGAAAAATTTTAAGCCTTTAATTATACCTGAAGACTCCGCTTGGGGTAGAAAAACATTATCGGCAAGAATATGGAGAATCTTACATTGGAGAATTAGATCGTTCCTAACAGGTTGTAAAAATGTTATTAGATGGTCACCAACAATCTTTAAAGATAGAGATTGGGATCACTGGCATATCTATAACATCTTACAAAAGAAAATTGAGTTCCAAAGACAAGAAATTATCTATGCAAATAGACATATGCAAGTTGATATTGATAATCGTGATATGACTATAGTTCTTAATTTGATTGAAAGAGTTAAGGAAGATTATTATGGAACTGAATATCTTGATTACTCTGAATCAAAATTTAGATTTGAACCAATTGAAGGGGATGATGAGTACTGCACAATGGAACAGGATGTTATTTCTGAAAATTACGATGAATACATAAAAAAATATCCATCAAGTGTTCGTAAAGTTTTGAAAGAAAAACCTGAACTTGATAAAAAAGATTTATGTTTTTGGGTTGCAAAACATAATGAAGAAAAGGCTCACGATCTTCTACATAAAGTATTGAAAGAAAGAATGAGAGGGTGGTGGGATTAATCTTTAATGTCTACGGATGGTAAGATCATAAGTGGTTGTTTTCTACCGATAACTTTCCACCCCAATCTTACTATAGTCTCAAGACCGTCAGGATAAAATGTCATACCGTCCTCAATATTTGAAATATATAAATTGACGTGAGCCATATATTTCTTTTGACCTTGAACATAACTTAAATGGGTAACTTTAACATAACTACCATCACCAAACATCAGGTCAAGTTGACCACATAATGATGAGTTAATTATATCCTCAAGTAATTCATTTTTCTTCATAAGATAAAAATAATCTAATGATTGTTAAAAGAAATAGATTAGATGTTCATTTAATATAGTTAAAGACAACCAATAAAATTTAAAAACGTATTTATAAATATGAAATTACTTAGTTACTTATTTTTGTTGTTGACCTTTCAGGGGTTTGCACAATATTGTCCATATCTTGGACCAGATCAATTATTACCTTGTGGGGTAGGTACCACTACTCTAACCGCCGATTTAAGTCAGTGTGGGGTTGGGGGATCCAATCCTAATCAAACTACAAACTATGGTGTGTCTAACATTCCTTATGTTGCCCAAACAAATACGGGAACAAGTTTGTTTATGACGGATGACTCACAACAAGGACCATTTAATATTGGGTTTAACTTTTGTTTCTTTGGGACAACATATACTCAATTCTATGTGGGGTCTAATGGTTGGGTTTCTTTCTCGCCAGGACAACCAACAACATTTACAACACAAACAATCCCTACGGGTAATGCTTTAGTCCCTAGAAATTGTATTATGGGACCTTGGCAAGATTGGCATCCTGGCTTGGGGGGTCAAATTAAATACCAAACTGTTGGTGTCTCCCCTTGTAGAAAACTTATTGTTAGTTGGATTGGAGTGCCGATGTATAGTTGTACCTCAAATCAAGGAACTTTTCATATTGTTATTAACGAATCAACTAACTACATAGATAGTTACATTCAAAATAAACCTGCTTGTTTACAATGGCAAGGAGGAACTGCAACTCAAGGTATTCATAACGCCGCTGGAACTATTGGAATTGCAGTTCCTGGTCGTAATTCTTCGG
>Ga0214919_10002640_pt1 | contig 27874 bp, 21 predicted proteins | sample LL1503_MetaG_FD_177994 | JGI IMG/M metagenome (GOLD analysis project Ga0214919, IMG submission 177994) | Freshwater microbial communities from Lake Lanier, Atlanta, Georgia, United States - LL-1503 | ecosystem: Environmental > Aquatic > Freshwater > Lake | place: USA: Georgia | collected...
GCCGTCCAACAGGACAGGTCAGCGATTGCGAGCGTATGCTAGGACTTGGTTTGACGCTTTTTTGTCGGTACGATGACAATTTAAGGGTCTTCCCTGAGCGTGCTTTCCCGGGCTATTGATCCAGATCGTCTCTATGCACCTATCCGCTCCTCGGCTGCGACAACGAGCGCGCTCGCCCAGTGCGGCTGAGTTGCTCAATATTCCATGGCTGGCCGTGATCTCGGAAGACGACCGGCAAGAGGCCGCTGCAGCGCTGCAGGTGGTCAGCGCCGAGCCGGGCGAGAGGGTCTGCCGCACCGGCGCGCCGTCGACCTTCTGGTTTGGCGTGATCGACGGCCTGCTCAAGATGAGCAATGTCAACCTTGAGGGACAGCAGATCACTTACACCGGCTTGCCGCCGGGCGCCTGGTTCGGCGAGGGCACGCTGCTCAAGCGCGAGATCTACCGCTACAACATCGAGGCGCTGCGCAAAAGTACGGTCGCTGGCCTGCCGTTGGCGGTGTTTTGGCGCCTGCTCGAGCGCAGCATCCCGTTCAACCGCTTTGTGATGAACCAACTCAATGAGCGTCTGGGTCAGTTCATCGCTGCGCGCGAGATCGACCGTGTCAACCAGCCCGATGCGCGCGTCGCGCGCAGCCTGGCTGCGCTGTTTCACCCTGTGCTCTACCCTGGCGTGGGGCAGTTGTTGCGCATCACCCAGCAGGAATTGGCCTATCTGGTGGGGCTGTCACGCCAGCGTGTGAATTCGGCGCTCAATGCCTTGCAGGCGGAAGGACTGATCCGCGTCGAATACGGTGGCGTACGGGTTCTGGACCTGAAAGGCCTGAGAGGCCACGGCGTCGATTGACACGCTGGGCTCATGTCCTTGCGCATCGTGGCGGCGGCCGATGTCACGATGCGCCGTCAGTGGGCACATCCTCAGGCAGGGAGTATGTCGTTGCAGAACAACTCTTGCACCGTTTCACGGCGGCGGATCAGCGTCGCCTGACCGCCGTCGACCATCACCTCGGCGGCCCGCGGCCGGGTGTTGTAGTTGCTGGCCATCGTCATGCCGTAGGCGCCGGCAGACAGCACAGCCAGCAGGTCACCGACCTGCAGCGTCAGCGCGCGGTCTCGTCCCAGCCAGTCCCCGGACTCGCAGACCGGGCCCACCACGTCCCAGGTCATTGCCTCGCCCATGCGCTGCTTGCAGGGCACGATGCCCATCCAGGCCTGGTACATCGCGGGTCGAATCATGTCGTTCATGGCTGCATCGACGATGCAGAAGTTCTTCTCTGGCGAGGGCTTGAGCACCAGCACCTCGGTCAGCAGCACGCCGGCGTTGCCGACCAAGGAGCGACCGGGCTCCATCAGCAGTTCGCGGTGGCCATGCCCGCGGGCGTCTATGCGCGCCAGCAACTGGGCTATCAGCATGCCGGCCGCGGGCGGCTGCTCGTCGGTGTAGGTGATGCCCAGACCGCCGCCCAGGTCGAGGTGATGGATGAGCGCGCCGTCGGCCTCGACCTGTTCGACCAGGTCTAGCAGGCGCTCCAGCGCATCCAGGTACGGCGCGACCTCGGTGATCTGCGAGCCGATGTGGCAGTCGATCCCCACGACCCGTAGCCCGGGCAGGTTGGCGGCCTGGGCATAGGCAGCACGTGCGCGCTCGTGCGCGACGCCAAACTTGTTGCCCTTCAGGCCTGTGGAGATGTAGGGGTGGGTCTTGGCGTCGACATCCGGGTTCACCCGCAGGCTGACCGCGGCCGTCCGGCCCAGACTCAAGGCGACTGCCGACAGCGTCTGCAACTCGCTCTCGCTCTCGACGTTGAAGCACTTGACGCCGGCTTTCAATGCCGTCGCCATTTCGATGCGGGTCTTGCCCACGCCTGAGAACACCACCTTGGCCGGGTCGCCGCCAGCGGCAATTACCCGCGCCAATTCGCCACCCGAGACGATGTCGAAGCCCAAACCCATGTCGGCAAAAGTCTTGATCACTGCCAGGCTGGAATTGGCCTTCATCGCGTAGCACAGCAGGTGTGGGCGGTTTGCCAGAGCCTGTTGGTATGCGGCAGCCGCCGCGCGCATCGCAGCCCGCGAGTACACGTAGAGCGGCGTGCCGAACTCGTTCGTCAGATCAGCCAGGCGAACCTCGTCCAACCACAACTCCGACCCTCGACGGGTCAGAAATGGACTGCCAGGCAGCGTGGCGGCGGTCCATGTCGCGGCCAGGTCCGGGTCTCGATCCGGGCTCATGTCGGCGCCGGCGCCGAGGCGGCTTTGGCGGGCGCGCTGGGCAGCGCGAGCGGGCCCTTCTGGCCACAGCCGCTGGCGATGACTGCGCCAGCCAGCAGGCCAGCGATCCGACCGGCTCGCCGCAGGCTCGCTACACTCGTATAAGGCTTCATCTGCAGGATTCTATCGACCATGACCCACATCACCCCCCCGGCCACGCCGATATCCGACAGCGAGTTCAGCCGCCTGTCGCAGGCCGCGCTGGCCGCGATCGAAGCCAGTGTCGACCAGTGGCTGGATGACGATGTGATCGACATCGACAGCCAGCGCACCGGCGGTCTGCTCGAACTCAGCCTGCCGGGCGGCAGCAAGATCGTGGTCAACACCCAGCCGCCGTTGCACGAACTGTGGCTCGCCGCCAAGGCAGGCGGCCACCACTACCGACACGTAGCGGGCTGCTGGCTCGACACAAGAGATGGCAGCGAATTTTTTGCGTCACTGTCACGCCACGCCAGTGCACAGGCGGGCCAAACGCTGTTGTTCAACCCACCTTGACGTGTCGGTCCCTCGCGCGAGCTTAGCGAAACAGGTCCAGGATGCCCTTGCGCTCGGTATCGCTGGGGCTGCGCGGCACCTTGTCGTCCAGACCGACGCTGCTGATGCCCGCGCCAGGACCGAATTCGTTGAACATCCAGTCGCCTGCGCGCTGCGTCAGCCCTTCTGGCACCTCGGGCTGTTGCTCGGGCAGCTTGCGCAGCGCGTGGGTCATGTACTCCATCCACACCGGCAATGCCAGACCACCGCCGGTTTCGCGATCGCCTAGCTTGCGCGGGTTGTCGTAGCCAATCCAGACCACAGCCGCCAGCTTCGGCTGGTAGCCGGCAAACCAGGCGTCCATGGAGTCATTGGTGGTGCCGGTCTTGCCGGACAAGTCCATGCGTTTGAAGGTCTGGTAAACCCGCGCTGCGGTGCCTGAGCGTGCCACCTCGCCCAGCAACTGGGTCATCACGAAGGCGTTGCGCGCGTCGATCACCCGGGACGACTCATCGACCACTGGGGGCGCGCTTTGCTGCAGCAAGCGGCCCTTGTTGTCGGTGATGCGGGTGATCAACATCGGCTTGAGGCGGTAGCCACCGTTGGCAAACACGCTGTAGCCACTGGCCATCTGCAAGGCGGTGACCGAACCCGCGCCCAGCGCCATCGTCAGGTACGCCGGATGCTTGTCGGCTTCGAAACCGAAGCGCGTGATCCAGTCCTGGGCGAAGTGCACGCCAGTCGATTGCAAGACCCGGATCGACACCATGTTCTTCGACTTGGCCAGGGCCGTCTTGAGCGGCATCGCGCCCTCGAACTTGCCGTCGTAGTTCTTCGGCTCCCAGGGCTGGCTGCCGGTCGTGCCGGCGTCGAAAAACAGCGGCGCATCATTGACCACGGTCTGCGGCGTGAATCCTTTTTCCAGCGCAGCCGAGTAGATGAAGGGCTTGAAGCTCGACCCAGGCTGGCGCCAGGCCTGGGTGACATGGTTGAACTTGCTCTTGCCGAAATCGAAGCCACCGACCAGCGCGCGGATGCCGCCGGTGTGGGTGTCCATCGCCACGAAAGCCCCTTCGACCTCCGGCAATTGGGTCAGGGTCCAGTCGCCTTTGGGACCGCGTACCGCGCGCACGATCGCGCCGCGGCGGATCTGCTTTTGAGGCTCTGCTTTGTCGACCAGGCCTGAGCCCACCGGCTTGAGGCCTTCGCCGCTGATGGTGATGCTTTCACCCGATTGCAACACCGCCACCACCTTGTTGCGACTGGCTTCAAGCACCACGGCGGCTTTCAACTCGTCGTTGTCGGGGTGGTCTGCCAGCGCCTCGGCGATGCGGGTGTCCAACTCTTTGGGGTCTGCGGGCAGGTCGACATGGTCTTCCGGGCCGCGGTAGACCTGGCGCCGCTCGTAGTCGAGCAGGCCACGCCTGAGCGCCCGGTACGCCACCGCTTGGTCCGATGCATCGACGGTGACCTGGACGTTCAAACCCCGGGTCGTGGTCTCGAGTCCGTACTGACTGAAGATCAGCTGGCGAACCGCCTCGGCGACATATTCCGCGTGCACTGCCACTTCACTGGGCGGGCGCAGTCTCAATACCTCGTTGCGCGCCAGTTCGGCCTGATCTTCGGTGATGAAACCGTTGGCTTCCATGCGGTCAATGATGTACTGCTGACGCCGCTTGGCCCGCTTCGGATTGGACACAGGGTTGTAAGCCGATGGCGCTTGCGGCAGGCCAGCCAGCATGGCGGCCTCGCCGATGGTGATCTCGGCCAGTGGCTTGCCGAAGTAGATCTCGCTGGCTGCCGCAAAGCCATAGGCGCGCTGTCCTAGGAAGATCTGATTCATGTAGATCTCCAAAATCTGCGGCTTGGTCCGCTGACTTTCGATCTTGAGTGCCAGCAAGACCTCGTAGATCTTGCGGGTGAAGGTCTTTTCGGTCGAAAGGTAGAAATTCCTGGCGACCTGCATCGTGATGGTCGATGCGCCCTGGCTCTTGGCCTTGTTGAACTGCGCCAGCCCGGCGCGGATCACGCCCAGGTAGTCCACGCCGTGGTGGCGGTAGAAGCGGGCATCTTCGATCGCCAGCACAGCCTCTTGCATCACCTTCGGGATCTGTGCGATCGGGGTGTAGATGCGCCGTTCCTCGCCGAACTCGCCCAGCAGCACGCCGTCGGCCGATATCACCCGCAGCGGCAGCTTGGGCCTGTAGTCGGTCAGGCCGCTGACTTCCGGCAGGTTGGGATAGGCCACGGCCAAGGCCACGCCCAACAGCATCGCGCCCGTCAGCAGCGCCGCCAAGCCGGCAGCAAGCAGCCAGGCCAGCGGTACAAGCAAGGTTTTGACCAAGCTGCGCTTGGGGCTGGCAGGGGGCGCTGTCTTGGCAGCGCGGGGCGCCGCTGGCGCGGGCTCGGTGTCGCTCATGTAGCACCACAGTGTATCGAACGCGGTTCCCTGGCCCGTCGCCCGAATGGCGTTGCTCTCGGGATATATCAACGCGACCCGTTGGTGCCGGTGCGATGGGCGTTGGGCGGCAAGGGCTTTGCTGCTAGCATCGACTCAACTATTGAGGTGATGTCAGCCTTGTTGGTCGTTGGGAGACGCCCTGTGAGTTTTTTGGACCGGATGCTGGGCCGCCAGCCCGCGCCGATGATCGGCCTGGACATCAGTGCCTCGAGCGCCAAACTGGTCGAACTCGGCATGTCTTCGGCTGGCGACTATGTGCTCGACCGCCTGGCCAGTGAGCCCTTCGAGAAGGGGTGGATCAGCGATGGCCAGATCGAGAACTTCGATCAAGTTGCAGCCACTGTTCTCAAGCTGATGGCCAAGAGTGGTGGCAAGACCCGGCTGGTGGCGATGGCGATGCCGCAATCGGCGGTGATCACCAAGCGGATCCTGTTGCCGGCCGGACTGCGCGACGAAGAACTCGAACTGCAGGTCGAGTCCGAGGCCAACCAGTACATCCCGTTTTCGCTTGACGATGTGAGCCTGGACTTCTGCGTCATTGGGCCCAGCCCGAACTCGAGCGCAGATGTCGAAGTGCTGATCGCCGCTTCGCGCAAGGAGCGGGTGCAGGACCGGCAAGGTTTGGCCGAGGCCGCAGGCCTGAAGCTGGTGATCCTCGACCTCGAGAACCATGCTTCATTGCTGGCGATCAGTCGATTGATCGCCAAGTTGCCGCAGGGCGGCCGTGACGCTTTGGTCGCCCTGTTCGAAATCGGCGCCGACAGCACCAGCCTGAAGGTGCTGCGTGAAGGCGAATTGCTTTACGACCGTGACCAGGCTTTTGGCGGTTCGCAGCTCACGACCCTGATCGCTCGCCAATACGGCATGTCTGTCGACGCGGCTGAACAGAGGAAGCGGTCCGGTGACCTGCCCGACGACTTTGCCACGGCAATTCTTGCGCCGTTTGTCGACACCCTGGCACAGGAGATCGGCCGCGCCTTGCAGTACTTCTTCACCAGCACGCCGCACCACCGAGTGCACCACGTGATGCTGGCCGGCGGTAGCGCTGCACTGCCGGGCCTGGCTGACCGCGTCACCGCGCTGACCGGGTTCACTGCAAACGTGGTCAATCCGTTCGACGGCATGAAGACCGGGCCTGCCGTGCGCGAGGCCAGATTGCGCAAAGAGGCCGCTTCCTACCTTACCGCCTGCGGCCTTGCGATGAGGAGATTTTTGCCATGATCCGGATCAACCTGCTGCCGCACCGGGAAGCCAGGCGCCGGCAGCGCCAGCGCCAGTTCTTCATCGGTATCGGTTTGGCAGCAGCGGCTGGGTCGGTGATCGTCGGGCTGTGGTACGCCGGCGTTGAGCGACTGAACCAGATCCAGCTGGCCCGAAACAGTTTGTTGCGCACCGAGATCGGTCGCATGGAACTTCAGATCAAGGACATTGCCCACTTGCGTGCCGAGATCGACGGACTCAAGTCGCGCCAGGCCGCGGTCGAAGACCTACAACTCAACCGCAACCTGCCGGTGCATTTGCTCGACCAATTGGTGCGGCTCTGCCCCGACGGCCTCTACCTCAGCAGCCTCAAGCAGACTGACAGTCTGGTGCTGCTGACCGGTCTGGCGCAGACGAACGAGAGGGTGTCGGAGTTTCTGCGCAACACCCAGAACAACTCGGCGTGGCTCGATCCCATGGAGCTGGTCGAAATCAAGGCTGTCATGTCGCCGCCTGCTGCGGGCCTGCGTGAGCAGCAGCGACTTTACGAATTCGCGCTGCGCGTGGTTGTCAAGCCGCCGGGTGTGGCGGCGTCTGGCCCTGCCCGCGGGCGCAAAGCGGCTTGAGGAACTGCGATGGCCAACAGCAGCCGCGCGGTGAATCTTGACCTGGCCACTTTGTTCGACCGCGTGTCGCTGCAATTTCGGGGCCTAAATCCGCGCCAGCCAGGGCAGTGGCCGATGTTGCCCAAGGTCTGCGCCTGGGTCGGTGCCACCGCACTGACGCTGGCCTTGGGCTGGCTGTTGTTGGTCGCGGGCGCTGCAGACCAACTCGAGGCGGACCGCAGGGTCGAATCCGGGCTGAAGGACGACTACCGGGCCAAGCTGGGTCAAGCGGTCAACCTGTCGGAGTTGCGCAAGCAGAAGGTTCAGGTGCAGGACTATGTCACCCAGCTTGAGCGCCAGCTCCCCGGCAAGGCCGAGATGGATGCGCTGCTGTCCGACATCAACCAGGCCGGCATAGGCCGTGGCCTGCAGTTCGAGCTTTTTCGCCCTGGTCAAGTGGAGATCAAGGACTATTACGCGGTGCTGCCCATCAGCGTGCGCGTGACGGGCCGCTTTCACGACATCGGTGCATTCACGGCTGACCTCGCCAACCTCTCGCGCATCGTCACGCTGCACAACCTGGCGATCGTGCCCGCGGCCAAGGACAGCGCCAGCCTGCTGACGATGGACGCCGTCGCGCGAACCTACCGCTATCTGGACAACGCCGAGTTGGCCGAGCTGCGCAAGGCCCGCATCGAGGCTGAAGCCAAGGCCAAGGGAGCCCGCAAGTGAACGCACCCACTGCGTCCTGCGCTGCCGCTTGGGCGCTGCGACGGGCCTTGTTGCTGGCGCTGTTCGGCGGTCTGCTGGTTGCTTGTGAGGCCGAAAACCAGGACTTGCAGGCCTGGATGGCGCTGCAGCACCGCGAGGCCAAGCCCCGCGTGCAGTCGCTGGCCGCGCCCAAGAAGTTCGAACCAGTGCCCTACGCCAACACCGGACAAGTCGACCCCTTCTCCAGCCAGAAGCTCATCGTTGCGATCAAGCAGCCAGCAGCGCAAGCTAATTCGCTGCTGTCTTCGGAGGCAAACCGCCGCAAACAGCCGCTTGAGTCATTGCCGCTCGATGCCATGAGCATGGTGGGCAGTGTCAACAAGGCTGGTGTGGCGTTTGCGCTGATCAAGGTCGACAAGCAGCTCTACCAGGTCAGGTTGGGCGACTACCTGGGTCCGAACTTCGGTCGCGTCACCCGCGTCAGCGAGACCGAGATCGGTTTGCGCGAGCTGGTGCAGGACGCCGCTGGCGAATGGACCGAGCGCGCTGTCATCTTGCAACTGCAAGAGCGTGCCCAGGAGAAGGCGCGATGAACCACCCTCAGGAGTCGAGCATGTTCAAGTGGTGCAACCGGTTTGCTGCCATCGTGCTGGCCGGTGCCACGCCCTTGCTTGCGCTGGCCGAGAACGCGATCCTGGCGATCACCAGCAACCCCCAAGCCGGCACTGACGTGGTGCGGATCCAGTTCGCTGAGCCGCTGGGCCTGCCACCGAATGGATTCTTGGTGCAAACTCCGCCCCGCGTCGCGATCGACCTCCCTCGGATGGCCAATGCCTTGGGCCGCAACCTGGTCGACATCAACCAGGGCAACCTGCGGTCGGTGGCGATCGCTCAGGCCGGCGAGCGGACGCGCCTGGTGCTCAACTTGCGGCAGGCCGTCGGCTACCGCGCCGAGTTGCAGGGCAAGGTGCTGGTGGTGGTGCTTGACAACGCCGGCGCTGCGGCGCCGGCTGCCGGCAGTGCTGAAAATCTGCCTTTGCGTGATGTCGATTTCCGTCGCGGTGCCGATGGTGCCGGTCGGATCATCGTCGCGCTGGCCAGTACCCAGGTCGGGGTTGACATCCGCCAGCAAGGCCAGAGCCTGGTGGTCGAGTTCTTGCGATCTAGCCTGCCCGAGACGCTGCGACGCAGGCTCGATGTGGCCGATTTCGGCACACCGGTGCAATACGTGACGACCACCCAGAGCGGTGACCGGGTGCGCATGGTGGTCGAGCCGCGCGGCAACTGGGAGCACAGCGCCTACCAGAGCGACCAGCAGTTTGTGCTCGAACTGCGTCCGCTCAAGGTCGACCCGAACAAACTGACCCCCAGCGCCGGATTTTCGGGCGAAAAGCTGTCGCTGAACTTCCAGAACATCGAGGTGCGTGCGCTGCTGCAGGTGATCGCCGACTTCACCAGCTTCAACGTCGTGACGAGCGACAGCGTGACCGGCGGCGTCACGCTGCGGCTCAAGGACGTGCCTTGGGACCAGGCCCTAGACATCATCCTGCAGAGCAAGGGACTGGGCGTTCGCAAATCGGGCAACGTGCTGTGGATCGCGCCGAAGGAGGAGTTGCTGGCCAAGGAGCAGCTCGAACTCGAATCGAAGAAGAAGACGGCTGAGCTCGAACCGGTTCGCACACAGTCGTTTCAGCTCAACTATGCCCGCGCCGACGAAGTGGCGCGAGGCCTGTCCGGGCAGGCCGGCGCTGGGGCTTCGGGTGGCGCGGCCGGGGCTGGGGCAGGAGGCGCAGGCGGCTCGGCCGCAGCAGGCGCCCAAGCCCAGCGCATCCTGTCGGCACGCGGCAGCGTGATCTTCGAAAGCCGCACCAACCAGCTCTTCGTCACCGACATCCCTGCCAAGCTCGAGGAGGTCCAGGCGCTGATCGCCAAGATCGATATCCCGGTGCGCCAGGTGTTGATCGAGGCCCGTATCGTCGAGGCCGATGACCGCTTCGGGCGCACGTTGGGGGTCAAGCTGGGTGCCTCAGATCTGCGTGGCGTGCAGGGCGGCATTCCGGGCTATTCGGTCGGTGGTGGCAACTACCTCACCATTGGCGGCAACTACAACGCGGCCGGTTCCCAGACGCTGCAGCCTGGCGCGACCAACGCCTTCAGCAACACCCAGTTCGTCAACCTGCCGGCCAACAGCGTCAACTCGGTGTTCTCGGGGGCTGCGGCCCTGCCCAGTTTTGCGCTGTCATTGTTCAGCCCTGCGGCCAATCGCTTTCTGAACCTGGAGTTGTCGGCGCTGGAGGCCGATGGCAAGGGCAAGATCATCTCCAGTCCCCGGGTGATCACTGCCGATCAGACCAAGGCTTTGATCGAGCAGGGTACTGAATTGCCCTACCAGGTGGCCACGTCCAGCGGCGCGACCTCGATCCAGTTCCGCAAGGCCAACTTGAAGCTCGAAGTCAAGCCGCAGATCACGCCCGAGGGCAGCGTGATCATGGTGCTCGACATCAACAAGGACAGCGTGGGCCAATCCACGCCGCAGGGCTTTGCGATCGACACCAAGCATGTGCAGACCGAGGTGTTGGTCGAGAACGGCGGCACGGTGGTGATTGGCGGCATCTTCACGCAAACCGAGAGCGTCGACGTCAACAAGGTGCCTTTGCTGGGCGATTTGCCCTATCTCGGCGCGCTGTTTCGCAACACCACCAAGGTGGCGACCAAGACCGAATTGCTGATCTTCATCACGCCCAAGATCGTGACCGACCGCGCCGCGGCGCGCTGAGTGGCGCGAAGACCAGCGCCTTGTCTGAGGAGGTATTGCCATGAGTTTCTTGAAGATCAGGGCGGCGCTGGGCGGGTTGCTGATGTTGGTGCTGGTGCTGGTGGCTTGCGGCGGTGGCGGAGGTGGATCGATCGACGCGGGCGCGCCGGTGCTGCCCGGCACCGGTTCGGGTTCTGGCGCCGGTTCTACTGGCAGTGCGTCGATCACGATGGCCGTGTCCTCGCCCACGGTGACGGCCGCGAGCCCGGTGACTGTGACGCTGACGGTGCGTGACGCCAAGGGCAGCCCGATGGCTAGAACCGTGGTTGACCTGAGCACCGAGCGCGGCAGCTTGGCGAGCTTGAGCGTGGCTTCGGTCGCCACCGATTCCAACGGCAACGCCACCGCGCTGCTGTCTGCCGCAAGCGGTGGACTGTCAGGGGCTGATCAAGTCATCGGCGTCGCCAAGCTTGGCACCACCACGGTCCAGGGCAGCGTCAGTTTCGTCGTCGCAGGCGGCCAGCCGACGATAGGCCTGACGATCAGTGCCAGCACGCTGCGCGGATCGACAGGTGCCGAAACATTGCGTGCCGTGGTCAAGGACGCTGCTGGCGGCCCGGTGTCCAATTTGCTTGTCTCGTTCACTTCGGTAGGCGGGCGTGTCAAGCTCGGTGCGCAGTCGGCCAAGACCGACGGTCTGGGCGTCGCCACCGTGACTGCCGCCGTCGGCGACTCGACCCTGACCGCAGCCGACACGCTGACAGCCAGCACAACAGTGGGCGCCGTGGCCGTGACGAGTTCTCTGGTCGTGCAATTGCTGGCCGATAGGCCTTCGCTGTCCGTCAGCGCCAGCAATTCCAATGTCACCGCAGCGGCGCCTGCCACTTTGTCGATCCTGGTGAAAGACAGTGCCGGTCTTGCCGTTGGCGCCGGCACCATCGTCAAGGTCAGTTCCTTGTTCGGCCTGAGCTCCTTCGACGCTGCGACCTCATCGACCAACTCAAGCGGTGTTGCGGCCGTGACGGTGACACCCAAGTCGGCCAACAGCAACGGCGCCGATCAGATCGACGTCACTTCGACAGTCGGCGGTGTGACAGTCACGGCGCCATTCGTGGTGCAGGTCTCTTCGTCAAATCTGAATGCGCCGCCGGTGCTGCAGACCTCGTTGTCGTCGACGGCTGTCAGCGCAGCGTCGCCCGCGACTGTGACGGCCATCCTCAGCGACGGTAACGGGCAAGCCGTTGCTGGTGCCGTCATCACCTTCTCGGTGGTGCGAGGGCTGGCCAAGACCCATCTCGGCACCGCATTGACCGATGCATCAGGCAAGGCGGTGGTCATCCTGTCGCCGGTGAGTTCGACCATTGCCGGTGCCGATGAAGTCTCCGCGTCGGCGAGCTTTGCCGGCACGGCATTGCAGAGCACCAAAGGCTTCCAGATCCAGGCCACCAATGTGGCGCTGTCGAGTTTGACCTCCGCCATTCCATCCTTGGGCGCCTACGGGCAGACGACGCTGACGCTGGGCATCACAGGGGCCTCCGTCGGTTCGCCTGTCAGCGTCAGCGTCACATCCTCCTGTGTCAGCCAGGGCAAAGCCAGCTTGTCGCCTTTGACCTTTACAGCCACCAGCGCAAGCGTGGCCTTGCAGTACAAGGACAACGGCTGCGGCGCGTTACAGGCCGAGGACAAACTGCAGGCCAGCATTGCTGGCGGTTCGGGTAGCGTGTCGCTGAGTTTGCCGGTCGCGACACCGTTGGCTTCGAGCCTGGCCTTTGTGTCGGCGTCGCCAGAGATCATCTACATCAAGGGCTCAGGCTTTACCGAGACATCCAGCGTGACCTTTGAGGTCCGCGATGGTGCGGGCAACATCTTGCCCAACCGCAGTGTGACGCTGTCGTTGCTAACACGCGGCGGTGGCGTTGCCATCGAAGGCGGCATTGCCGATGTGCCCCAAGTCTCTGATGCCTCGGGTCGGGTGACGGTACGGGTCAACGCCGGCACCTTGCCCACGCCGATCCGTGTGTCTGCCACGCTGACTGGCGTTTTGCCTGTCGTCGCGACCGTGTCAAGCAATCTCAGCGTCGCCGTGGGTTTGCCGTCCCAGCTCAATTTCTCGCTGGCACAGGCGACCAAGAACATCGAAGGCTTCAACATCGACGGCACGCCCAACAGCTACAACATCATCGCTTCCGACCGTAGCGGCAACCCGGTACCCGCCGGTACGTCGATCAACTTCGTTGCCGAAGGGGGCCAGATCGAGTCGATCAAGCAGATCCAACTCGCCTCGGGTTTGGCACGAACGACGGCCGGTTTTGTCTCGTCCAACCCAAGACCTGCCGACGGTCGGATCACGGTGACAGCATATGCCTTGGGCGAAGAGTCCTTCATTGACCAGAACGGCAACAACATCTTCGATCCCGGCGAGCCTTTCCAGGACCTGGGCAATGTCTTCAAGGACAGGGCCTTCGACGGTTTCTACGACGTCAGCCTCGACGAGTACGTGCCGACGAATATCGCCAACACCTCGGCCTGTGTCGCCGCTGCTGCTGCAGCGGGGGCGACCACCGCCACCACGGCTTTGCTGGCACTTGACCCGAGCATTCCGTCGATGGGCGGCAGCACATGCGACGGCACCTGGAGTGGCGGCGGCAAGGTCTATGTGCGCCGCGCCACCGAGACCGTGCTATCGACTTCGGCGGCGCGGGTGTTGTGGGCCGGCAAGAGCGGTTTGGATGCGTCATGCCAGGCGATCACCTTGCAGACGGGGCCGCAACCCACGACCACGTCGGTGTTCACGCCGGTGCTCAGCGGTCAAGTCTGGTACGGTGCCGGCGCATCGATTGCACTGCCTTTCATCGTCGCGGATGCCAACACCTTTTCTTCACGTGGTCCCAACGGGTCTGTCGGCCGATTCAACCCCATGGCGGCTGGAACGACGGTGACCGTCTCGACGCCAACCACCGGCCTGAAGGTGACGCTGGGCGGGGGCTCGCCGGTGCCCAGCACCACAGAGGCGAGCTCAGCCGCTGTCGGGGTCAGCTTCGACACGGTGTCATCGGGCGTCGTGTTCGTGACCTTCACGTCGCCCAGCGGCGTGGCGTCGACCTATGCCATCAATGTGCAGCAGACGACGGTGCTCAACCCCAAGCCCAGTGACTGCCCTTGATGCGGCCGTTTGACCTGACGCAAGCTCGCGCCCGGACGGACTCCTCGTCCGCAGTCTGCACACGCCCGCCGATACACTCTGGCGCCATGAATGTCACTGCCACAATGATCGACGCGCCCGCTATTCTCATGCCGGGCCGGCGTCCGGTGGTGGCGATTGGTCGGTGATGCCATCACCCATGCTGAGCCCGCGATGTCCGGCGTGAGTGCGACCACTATCGCGCTGGTTGGCATGCCCGGCTGCGGCAAGTCCACTGTCGGCCGGCAACTGGCGCGCCAGCTCGGTTGGCGCTTTGTCGACAGCGACCATGAGATCGAGCGCGAGATCGGCGGCTCGATCCGGGTTTTTTTTGAGCAGCACGGCGAGCCGGCTTTTCGCGATCTCGAGCAGCAGACGCTCGCAACCCTGACCCAGCAGACCGGTGCGGTGCTGGCCACTGGTGGTGGGGCGGTGCTGCGCGATGCCAACCGGCAGGCGCTCAAACGCCACTGCGAGGTGGTCTACCTGAGATCGGCGCCCGAGGAGTTGTTCCGCCGCTTGCGCCACGACACCCAACGCCCGCTGTTGCAGGTCAAGGATCCGCTCAAGCGTCTGCGTGACCTGTACCAGGAGCGCGACACGCTGTACCGCGACGCTGCCGATTTCGTGATCGAGACCGGTCGACCCTCGGTGCCCACGCTCGTCAACATGATCCTGATGCAACTGGAATTGGCCGGCGTGATCGACCCCGCCCGGGTGCCTGCGACGGTGGGGCGCGTGCTGCCGCCCTCGGGTTGAGCAGCGTCTCGCCCGGTCATCGCGCCGAATACACTGGACCGCCATGAACGCCGCCATCACCACGACCAAGGTTGCCATTGCGCTGGGTGATCGCAGCTATGACATCCACATCGGCTGCGGCCTGTTGGCTCAGGCCGCGTCCTGGGCCGGCCTGCCGGCATCCAACGAAGCGCTGATCGTCACCAACACGGCGGTCGGCCCGCTTTACGCCGATCGCTTGGCCGCGCAGCTCGCGGGTCGCCACCGCCGCTTGCTGCAGGTTGTGCTGCCAGACGGCGAGGAGCACAAGAACGCTGCGACGCTGGAACTCATCTACGACAAGCTGCTGGCCGAAGGCTGCGACCGCAAGACAGTGATCTACGCGCTGGGCGGCGGTGTGGTCGGCGACATGGCCGGATTTGCTGCCGCCTGCTACATGCGGGGTGTGCCGTTTGTGCAGGTCGCGACCACTTTGCTGGCGCAGGTGGACTCGTCAGTCGGTGGCAAGACCGCGATCAACCACCCGCTGGGCAAGAACATGATCGGCGCTTTCTACCAGCCGCTGCGGGTGATTTGCGACCTCGACCTGCTCGACACCTTGCCGGCGCGCGAACTGTCGGCCGGCCTGGCCGAGATCATCAAGTACGGGCCTATCGCCGACCCCGTATTCCTGGACTGGATCGAGGCCCATGTCGATGCGCTGCGCGGCGGCGACAAGGCCGCGCTGGCGCATGCGGTGCGCAGGTCCTGTGAGATCAAGGCAGCTGTGGTCGGGCAGGACGAGCGCGAAGCTGGGCTTCGTGCGATCCTGAACTTCGGCCACACTTTTGGCCATGCGATCGAGGCTGGGCTGGGCTACGGCAGTTGGTTGCACGGTGAGGCGGTGGGCTGCGGCATGGTGATGGCAGCCGATCTGTCGGCCCGCTTGGGGCTGGCCGACGCTGCGCTGGTACCGCGGCTGCAGCGACTTTGCCAACGCGCGGGCTTGCCGGTGCTCGCGCCGGCACTGCCGATGGCGCGCTGGATGAGCCTGATGCGCGGCGACAAGAAGAGCGAGGCGGGCGAGATCCGCTTTGTGTTGATCGACGGCCTGGGCCGAGCACTGATGCGACCGGCCCCCGACGCGCTGGTGGCGTCGGTGATCGCGGCGCACAGCGTTGCCGCCTGACCGGTCCAGCACAGGTTCTTGCCCACCATGGCGCTCGCCCCCTACGCCAGCGATGCCGCAGCCAGCCGTGGGCGCCGTCATGCTGAACCCGCAGTTCGACTGCGCAACGCTTTCCAGCGCGACCGTGACCGCATCGTCCACAGCACCGCGTTCAGGCGCCTGGTCTACAAGACCCAGGTCTTCATCAACCACGAGGGCGACCTGTTCCGCACCCGGTTGACCCATTCGCTGGAGGTGGCGCAGCTCGGCCGCTCGATCGCCCGCGGTCTGGCGCTGGACGAAGACCTGGTCGAGGCGATTGCGCTGGCCCACGACCTGGGTCACACGCCGTTCGGCCATGCCGGTCAAGATGCGTTGCACGACTGCATGGCCGAGCACGGCGGTTTCGAGCACAACTTGCAGAGCTTGCGGGTGGTCGACCAGCTGGAGGCGCGCTACCCCGACTTCGACGGTTTGAACCTGAGCTTCGAGACCCGCGAGGGCATCCTCAAGCACTGCAGCCGTCGTGATGCGATCGCGTTGGACACTGCCGAGCCTGGCGGCGTCGCGCGACGCTTTCTCGACGGCACCCAGCCCAGCCTGGAGGCCCAGCTCACCGACATGGCCGACAGCATCGCTTACAACGCCCACGACATCGATGACGGCGTTCGGTCTGGCTTGCTGCGATTTGAGCAACTGCTCGAGCTGCGGGCGGTTCGCCAGCACCACGACCAGGCCCTGGCCGAGCATCCCAAGCTGGCTGATCAGCCCGGCCGGCGGCTGTTGTTCGAGACCATCCGGCGCATGCTGTCGGCACAGGTCCACGACGTGATCGACAGCACCGCGGCGGCGCTGGCTGCGGCGCAGCCCGCCGATGCTGACGCGGCGCGTCAGATGTCCCGGCTGCTGCGCTTTTCCGAACCCGTGCAGGCCGACAGCACCGCGCTCAAACGCCTGCTGTTCGCCGCGCTCTACCGCCACCCCCAAGTCATGCGCACCACCGATGTCGCGCGCCAGGTGGTGCGCGAGCTGTTTGCGGCCTATGTCGCCGCGCCGGCCGAGATGCCGGCCGACCACGCGGCCATGTCTGATCGCCACCGCGCAGTGGCCGACTATGTGGCCGGCATGACAGACCGCTTCGCTGCGCGCGAGCACCGGCGCTTGACGGGCCGCGACGCCTTTGCAGGCTTGACGCTCACAGGCGCTGCGCTGGCCGATGCTGTGGTCGTCCTGCCGCGGCCTGCTGCCTGAACCATGGCGCGGCTGCCCAGGCTGGCATTGGCGGGCCAGGCCCATCTGGTGTCGCTGTACGGGCACAGCGGCCAGTCGGTGTTTTGCGACGACCAGGACAGGCGCCTGTTCCTGGCGGCACTGCGCGAGTCGGCGCTGCTGCAGCGGGTCTTGGTGCATGGCTATGTGCTGCTCGACGACCATGTTCACCTGCTGCTCACGCCCAGCACGGGCGACGGCCTGGGCCGGCTGATGCAGGGGCTGGGTCGGCGCTACGGCGCTGGGTTCAACCGCCGCCATCGGCGCCAGGGCACGCTGTGGGCTGGGCGTTTTCGCGCCACGGTGGTGCAGCCCGGCGCCTTGTTGCTGGACGCGATGCTGTTCATCGACCATCACCCGGTTCGCACCGGTCAGGTCGCTGCGGCGCCAGGCCATGCCTGGTCCAGCGCCCGCCACCATCTGGGCTTGGTCGCCGATGGTTTGATCACCGAATGCAGCGCCTGGTGGCTGCTGGGCAACACGCCGTTCGAACGCGAAGCCGCGTACCGTCGACTGCTGGACGAAGGCCTGACATCCCCCCGAGCGACGACACTGGCCGAGGCGGGACGCAAGGATTGGGCGCTGGGGGATGCGTTGTTTCTGGCCGACTTGGCGCGACAGACTGCGCGCCCGGTTCGGCCTCGACCCAGGGGCCGACCCAGCACCCAACCGAAAAACCTGTCAGGTGAGGTCCAAGGCTGAGCGGACGCGCAGCCAGGAGCAGGACTTGCTAGGTGGTGCGTGGTGCGTGGTGCGTGGCAGCAGGATTTTTATATGTCCCTATTTTTAAAGGCTGACCAGGCTTGCTGCATTAGGAAATGAGTCTGACCCTGTTTAAATTAGCTTGAAGGGATTGCTGCGCTGCAGTAAATTCCCACTCCCCTGAAATGAGAAGGACTGCGCGATGAGCTCCACAATCTCCAGCAAGGCAGCGCCTGCGTCTCGTTCTGAAATCGAGGCGCTGGCCCAGCACGGCCTGTACCAGCCCTCGCATGAAAAGGACGCCTGCGGCGTCGGCTTTATCGCCCACATCAAAGGCCTGCGGGCGCACTCGATCGTCGAGCAGGGCCTGAAGATCCTAGAGAACCTCGACCACCGGGGGGCTGTGGGCGCCGACAAGCTGATGGGCGACGGCGCCGGCATCCTGATTCAGTTGCCCGACGAGTTCTACCGTGCCGAGATGGCGGCTCAGGGCGTGGCGTTGCCGCCGCCGGGCGAGTACGGCGTGGGCATGATCTTCCTGCCCAAGGAACATGCGTCGCGACTGGCTTGCGAGCATGAACTGGCGCGCGCCGTCAGGGCCGAGGGCCAGGTGCTGCTGGGCTGGCGCGACGTGCCCGTCAATCGCGAGATGCCGATGAGCCCGGCAGTGCGCGAGAAGGAGCCCGTGATTCGTCAGATCTTCATTGGCCGCGGCGCCGATGTGATCGTGCCCGATGCGCTCGAGCGCAAGCTCTACGTGATCCGCAAGACCGCGTCAGCCGCGATCCAGAAGCTGCAGCTCACGCACAGCAGCGAGTATTACGTGCCCAGCATGAGCTGCCGTACCGTGATCTACAAGGGCCTGCTGTTGGCCGACCAGGTGGGCCAGTACTACCTGGACCTGGCCGACCCGCGCGTGGTGTCGGCGCTGGCCTTGGTGCACCAGCGCTTCTCGACCAACACCTTCCCTGAATGGCCGCTGGCCCACCCCTACCGGATGGTCGCGCACAACGGCGAGATCAACACCGTCAAGGGCAACTTCAACTGGATGCGCGCCCGTGAGGGCGTGATGAAAAGCCCGGTGCTGGGCGATGACCTGAAAAAGCTTTACCCGATCAGCTTCGAGGGCCAGTCCGATACCGCCACCTTCGACAACGCGCTCGAGCTGCTGACGATGAGCGGCTACCCGCTGGCCCATGCTGCGATGATGATGATCCCCGAGGCCTGGGAGCAGCATGAGTTGATGGACGTTCGGCGACGCGCGTTCTACGAGTACCACGCCGCGATGTTGGAGCCCTGGGACGGCCCGGCGGCGATGGTCTTCACCGATGGCAAGCAGATCGGTGCCACGCTAGACCGGAATGGTCTGAGACCCGCCAGATACATCGTCACCGACGACGACCTGGTCGTGATGGCGTCCGAGAGCGGCGTGCTGCCGTTTGCCGAGCGCAAGATCGTCAAGAAATGGCGGCTGCAGCCAGGCAAGATGTTCCTGATCGACCTCGAGCAGGGCCGGATCATCGACGACGAGGAACTGAAGAACCAGTTCGCTTTTGCCAAGCCTTACCGGCAGTGGATCGAAAACGTTCGCATCCGGCTCGACGCGATCCCGCTCGACAAGGCCGCTGAGGCCCCGACCTTCAGCGAATCCCTGCTCGACCGTCAGCAGGCCTTCGGCACCACCCAGGAGGACATCAAGTTCCTGCTCGCGCCGATGGCCAGCGCCGGCGAGGAGGCGATCGGCTCTATGGGCAACGACAGCCCGCTGGCGGTGCTGTCGGACAAGAACAAGCCGCTGTTCAACTATTTCAAGCAGCTGTTCGCCCAGGTCACCAACCCGCCGATCGACCCGATCCGCGAGGCCATCGTGATGAGCCTGAACAGCTTCATCGGCCCGAAGCCCAACCTGCTCGACATCAACGCGGTGAACCCGCCGATGCGGCTCGAGGTGACGCAGCCGGTGCTGGACTTCGAAGACATGGCGCGGCTGCGTGGCATCGAAGCCCACACCCATGGCAAGTTCAAGACCTACGAGTTGGACATCACTTACCCGCTGGAATGGGGCCAGCAGGGCGTCGAGGCCAAGCTCGCTTCGCTGTGCGCCCAAGCGGTCGACGCGATCCAGGGTGGCCACAACATACTGATCATCACCGACCGGGCGATGGGCCGTGAGCAGGTGGCAATTCCCGCGCTGCTGGCGCTGTCGGCCATTCACCACCACCTGGTGCGCGAGGGACTGCGCACCACGGCTGGGCTGGTGGTCGAGACCGGTTCTGCGCGCGAGGTGCACCACTTCGCGGTGCTCGCCGGCTATGGCGCCGAGGCCGTCCATCCCTACCTGGCGATGGAGACCCTGGCGGCATTGCACGCCGAACTACCGGGCGACCTGTCGGCCGAAAAAGCCATCTACAACTACGTCAAGGCGATCGGCAAGGGTTTGTCAAAGATCATGTCCAAGATGGGCGTATCGACTTACATGTCCTACTGCGGTTCGCAGCTGTTCGAGGCCATCGGGCTGGAAAAGGGCTTCGTGCAGAAGTACTTCCGCGGCACGGCCAGCCAAGTCGGCGGCATCGGCGTGTTCCAGGTCGCCGAGGAAGCGCTGCGCACCCATCGCGCCGCTTTCGGCAACGACCCGGTGCTCGCGACCATGCTGGATGCGGGTGGCGAATATGCCTGGCGAAGCCGCGGTGAAGAGCACATGTGGACGCCTGACGCGATCGCCAAGCTCCAGCATGCAACGCGCTCGGGCAAGTTCGACACCTACAAGGAATATGCCCAGCTGATCAATGACCAGAGCCGCCGCCATGTCACGCTGCGTGGCTTGTTCGAATTCAAGCTCGACCCGGGCAAGGCGATACCGCTTGAAGAGGTCGAGCCGGCGGCCGAGATTGTGAAGCGCTTTGCCACTGGCGCGATGAGCCTGGGCTCGATCTCGACCGAGGCGCACTCGACGTTGGCGATCGCGATGAACCGCATCGGCGGCAAGAGCAACACCGGCGAGGGCGGAGAAGACCCGGCGCGCTATCGCCAGGAACTCAAAGGCATACGCATCACGTCTGGCACCAAGGTGTCGGACGTGATCGGCAGCAAAGTCATTGCGGCCGACTATGTGATGCAGGACGGCGACAGCCTGCGCAGCAGGATCAAGCAGGTTGCCTCGGGGCGCTTTGGCGTCACCACCGAGTACCTGGTCTCGGCCGACCAGATTCAGATCAAGATGGCCCAGGGCGCGAAGCCGGGTGAGGGCGGTCAGTTGCCGGGCGGCAAAGTGTCCGACTACATCGGCATGCTGCGCTACTCTGTGCCAGGGGTCGGCTTGATCAGCCCGCCGCCGCACCACGACATCTACTCGATCGAGGATCTGGCGCAGTTGATCCACGACCTGAAGAATGCCAACCCGCGGGCCTCGATCAGCGTCAAGCTGGTGTCCGAGGTCGGCGTCGGCACGATCGCCGCTGGCGTGACCAAGTGCAAGGCTGACCACCTGGTGATCGCCGGCCACGACGGCGGCACCGGCGCTTCGCCCTGGTCGTCGATCAAGCACTGCGGCACGCCCTGGGAGCTGGGTCTGGCCGAGACCCAGCAAACCCTGGTGCTCAACCGCCTGCGCAGTCGGGTGCGGGTACAGGCCGACGGCCAGATGAAGACTGGACGCGATGTCGTGGTCGGGGCCTTGTTGGGTGCCGACGAGTTCGGCTTCGCCACCGCGCCGCTGGTGGTCGAAGGCTGCATCATGATGCGCAAGTGCCACTTGAACACCTGCCCGGTCGGCGTCGCGACGCAAGACCCTGCACTGCGCAAGAAGTTCGCCGGCAAGCCCGAGCATGTCGTCAACTACTTCTTCTTCGTCGCCGAGGAAGCGCGGAGAATCATGGCCCAACTCGGCATCCGCAGCTTCAACGAGCTGATCGGCCGCGCCGACCTGCTCGACACCAAGAAGGGCATCGCCCACTGGAAGGCCAAAGGGCTGGATTTCAGCCGCGTCTTCCACCAGCCCGAGGTCAGTGCCGATGTGCCGCGTTTCCACACCGAGACCCAGGACCACGGCCTGGACCGGGCGCTCGACGTCAAGCTGATCGAGAAATGCCAGCCTGCGATCCTGCGCGGCGAGAAGGTGCAGTTCATGGAGTCCACGCGCAACGTCAACCGCAGCGTCGGCGCGATGCTGTCTGGCGAGCTGATCCGCCATCGCCCCGAAGGTCTGCCCGACCACACGATCTTCATGCAGATGGAGGGCACCGGCGGCCAGAGCTTTGCGGCATTCCTGGCCAAGGGCATCACCCAATACCTGATCGGCGACGCCAACGATTACACCGGCAAGGGCTTGTCGGGCGGGCGGGTGGTGGTGAGGCCATCGATCGACTTCCGTGGTGACGCGACCAAGAACATCATCATCGGCAACACCGCACTCTACGGTGCGACCAGCGGCGAGGCCTTCTTCCGCGGTGTGGCGGGCGAGCGCTTCGCGGTGCGCTTGTCGGGCGCGACCGCGGTGGTCGAAGGTACCGGCGACCACGGCTGCGAGTACATGACCGGCGGCACCGTGGTGGTGCTGGGCAAGACGGGCCGCAATTTCGCGGCCGGCATGTCGGGCGGCATTGCCTATGTCTACGACGAGGACGGCCAGTTCGCCAAGCGCTGCAACCCGGCGATGGTCTCGCTGGTCAAGGTGCTGTCGGCCGACGAGCAGGCTGCGCAGGTGGACCGCGCGGTCTGGCACCAAGGCGAGGCTGACGAGGTCTTGCTCAAGGCGCTGATCGAGCAGCACCACAGCTGGACTGGCAGTCTGCGCGCCCGCGAGATCCTCGACGACTGGGCCACGCTGCGTGGCAAGTTCGTCAAGGTCTTCCCCAACGAGTACAAGCGAGCGCTCGGCGAGATCAACGCTGCGAGCGTCCGCACCGAGGCCAAGGCCCAGTCGGTCGCCGCCCATTGAACTTGCAGCACGCCATCAACAGGACAGACCATCATGGGTAAAGTCACCGGTTTCATGGAATTCGAGCGTCTGGAGGAGGGCTACGCCCCGGTGCGCCAACGCCTGAAGAACTACAAAGAATTCGTCATCGGCCTGAGCGCCGACCAGGCCAAGCTGCAGTCCGCGCGCTGCATGGACTGCGGCACACCGTTCTGCAACAGCGGTTGCCCGGTCAACAACATCATCCCTGACTTCAACGATCTGGTGTTCCGCGGTGACTGGCACAACGCGATCACCGTGCTGCACAGCACCAACAACTTTCCCGAGTTCACCGGTCGCATCTGCCCGGCGCCCTGCGAGGCGGCCTGCACGCTCAACGTCAACGACGACGCGGTGGGCATCAAGAGCATCGAACACGCGATCATCGACCGCGCTTGGGCCGAGGGCTGGGTCACGCCGCAAGTGCCCGCGCTCAAGACCGGCAAGACTGTGGCGATCGTCGGCTCGGGTCCGGCCGGGTTGGCGGCGGCGCAGCAACTCGCCCGCGCCGGTCACGCGGTGACGGTGTTCGAGAAGAACAGCCGCATCGGCGGCCTGCTGCGCTACGGCATCCCCGACTTCAAGATGGAGAAATCGCACATCGACAGGCGCGTCAAGCAGATGGAAGCCGAAGGCGTGAGCTTCAAGACTGGCGTGCTGGTTGGCACGATGCCGGCAGACAGCAAGGTGACCAACGATGCCAAGCAGGTCGTCTCAGCCGAGGCGCTGCAAGCCCAGTTCGACGCCGTGATCCTGACCGGCGGATCTGAGCAAAGCCGTGATCTGCCGGTGCCTGGGCGTGATCTGGATGGCGTGCATTTCGCGATGGAATTCCTGCCGCAGCAAAACAAGGTCAACGCCGGCGACAAGTTTCCGTCGGGCAAGGGGGGCCAGATCCGTGCCGACGGCAAGCATGTGATCGTGATCGGCGGCGGCGATACCGGCAGCGACTGCGTGGGCACCAGCAACCGCCACGGCGCAGCCAGCGTGACCCAGTTCGAGCTGATGCCGCAGCCGCCGATTGAGGAAAACCGGCCGATGACCTGGCCCTACTGGCCGACCAAGCTGCGCACCAGTTCCAGCCATGACGAAGGTTGCGAGCGGGCATTCGCTGTCGCGACCAAGGCCTTCACCGGGGCTCGTGGCAAGCTGACTGGGCTGACCACGGTCGACATCGAGCTCAAGGACGGCAAGATGGTCGAGGTCGCTGGCAGTGAGAAACAGTACAAGGCCGACCTGGTGTTGCTGGCAATGGGCTTTGTCAACCCGCTGGCCAGCGTGCTCGACGCTTTCGGTGTGGTCAAGGATGGCCGCGGCAACGCCCGCGCCGGCACCGACGAGGGGGGTTACCGCACCAACGTGGCCAAGGTATTTGCTGCGGGCGACATGCGGCGAGGCCAGTCCTTGGTGGTCTGGGCGATTCGCGAGGGCCGGCAGGCAGCGCGCGAGGTCGACGGTTTCCTGATGGGTAGCAGCACGCTGCCGCGCTGATGGCGGGCCGCAGCGGCGGCCTGTTTCTCTGCCTGCGCGCGACGCAGCGTCACCGGATCGAATCAGGGGTATCCCGTAGAGATTCGGGCTGCGTGCGACAATTTGTATCCATTGTCAACCGGCCTGTCGGCGCCGGGCCTGTGCCATAGGCTCGCCGCGTCAGTTTGCCTCACCTCCTCTTGAACGCCGATACGCTGATCGAGATAGACCACGTCAGGTTTGGCTACGACAGCAGTCGCACCATCCTGCAAGATGTCAGCCTGCGCTTTGCGCGGGGCAAGGTCACGTCGCTTCTGGGCGGGTCGGGTTGCGGCAAGACGACTTTGCTTCGATTGATCGGTGGCGTGCACGCGGCCACGGCAGGCCGGGTGGTGTTCGACGGCGAAGTTGTCGATACCCGCAACCGGGACCAACTCTACCGACTGCGGCGGCGGCTGGGCATGCTGTTCCAGTTCGGCGCGCTGTTCACTGATTTGACGGTGTTCGACAACGTGGCCTTTCCGCTGCGCGAGATGACCGACCTGCCCGAGCCCTTGATCCACGACATCGTGCTGATGAAGCTCAATGCGGTCGGCTTGCGCGGCGCGGCAGCGCTGAAGATCAGCGAGGTGTCGGGCGGCATGGCGCGGCGTATCGCGCTGGCCCGCGCGATCGCGCTCGACCCCGAATTGATCATGTACGACGAGCCTTTTGCCGGTCTCGACCTGATTTCGATGGGCGTGGCCGCCAAGCTGATACGCACCCTCAACGACATCACTGGGGCAACCTCGCTGGTGGTCTCGCACGATGTGCCCGAGTGCATGGCGATCAGCGACCATGTGATCCTGATGGCCACGCAGGGCCGCATCGTGGCCCAGGGCAGTCCGGCCGAGTTGATGGCCAGCACCGACCCCGAGGTGCGTCAGTTCGTGCGCGGTGAGCCCGACGGACCGGTCAAGTTTCACTACCCTGCACCTTCGATGGCCGAGGATTTCGGTCTGGCGGGGACGCCGTGAACTGGCTCGCAACACTGGGCGCCAGCACGCTGGCAATGCTGCGGGGCTGGGGCCACGCGGCGCTGTTCTTCGTCGACCTGCTGCGCGTGCTGCCGCAGTCGCTGCGCCGCTTCGGTCTGGTCGTCACGCAGATCCACGCGATCGGCAACCGCTCTTTGCTGATCATCCTGGCCTCGGGTCTGGCGGTGGGTTTCGTGCTGGCGCTGCAGATGTATTACGCGCTGGTCAAGTACGGCGCGGCCGAGTCGCTGGGCTTGGTGGTCAACCTGTCGCTGGTGCGCGAACTCGGGCCGGTGGTCACCGCGCTGCTGTTTGCCGGCCGCGCCGGCACCTCGCTGACCGCCGAGATCGGCTTGATGAAGGCCGGCGAGCAGATCGCAGCGATGGAGTTGATGGCGATCGACCCCCGTGCCAGGGTGTTGGCGCCGCGCTTTCTGGGCGGTATCGTGTCTTTGCCCTTGCTCACCGGGCTGTTCTCGGCGGTCGGCATCCTCGGTGCCTGGGTGGTGGCGGTGGGACTGATAGGCATCGATGCTGGTAATTTCTGGTCGATCCAGCAAAACGGCGTCGATGTCTGGCGCGACTTGGGCAACGGCGTCGTCAAGAGTGCGGTGTTCGGTGTCGTGTGCACCGCTGTGGCGCTTTACCAAGGCTACGAAACCGAGGCGACGCCTGAGGGCGTGGCCTATGCCACCACCCGCACTGTGGTGATCTCTTCGCTGGCGGTGCTGGGGATGGACTTCATCCTCACCGCGCTGATGTTCTCAACCCCATGAGTTCTCGACCCCTTGCGCCAAACCTCGACATGAATCGGAGCGTCCAAGATGGCCAAAAGAAGCATTGAAACCCTGGTGGGCCTGTTTGTGCTGCTGGGGCTGGTGGCCTTGCTGTTCGTGGCCCTGAAGGCAGCCAACCTGTCGAGTTTCGGCAGCCAGGACAGCTATACCTTGTCGGCCCGCTTTGACAACATCGGCGGCTTGAAGGCCCGTGCGCCGGTGCGCGCTGCCGGCGTGGTGGTCGGCCGCGTCACCGCGATCAGCCTGGACCCCAAGACCTTCCAGGGCGTGGTGACGTTGTCGATCGAGCGGCCGTTCCAGTTTCCCAAGGACAGCTCTGCCAAGATCCTGACCGCCGGCCTGTTGGGCGACCAGTATGTCGGGCTGGAGGCTGGCGGCGAAGTCGACAACCTGGCCCCCGGGGCCGTGGTCAAGCAAACCCAGTCGGCCGTCGTGCTGGAGAACCTGATCGGCCAGTTCTTGTTCAACAAGGCCGCCGATGCGGGCGCGGGCGTCGACGCGGGCAAGAAGCCGTGAATGCCACCTGGCTGCGTGCGGGGCTTTGGCTGGTGCTGGCGGCGCTGCTTTCGGCGCTGAGTGCTTGCGCCAGCCTGCCTGGCGAGGGCTTGAGCCGCAGCGACCCCTGGGAGACGGTCAACCGCCGGGTCTTCGAGTTCAACGAGGTGGTCGACAAGGCTGCGGTCAAGCCTGCGGCGCAGGTCTACCAGGCTTTGGTGCCAAGGCTGATCCGCAGCGGCGTCGACAACTTCTTCGGCAACATCGCCGATCTGTGGTCCAGCGCCAACCTGGCGCTGCAGGTCAAGCCCAAGCCGGCGTTGGAGATGGGCATGCGGGTGCTGGTCAACACCTTCATGGGGCTGGGCGGTTTGCTGGACGTGGCTGACGAGATGGGACTGGAGCGCAGCACGGTCGAGGATTTCGGCCAGACCCTGGGTTACTGGGGAATACGAAGCGGCCCTTACCTGGTGCTGCCACTGCTGGGGCCCTCGACCTTGCGCGACGTCACCGGGCTGGCGCTCGATTTCAAGGACTCGGGGGCGAGCGTGGTCTGGCGCGATGCCCGTGACCGCAACATCGCCACCGGGGTGCAGTTGCTCAACGCCCGGGTCAAGCTGCTCAATGCCGGGCGGGTGCTCGATGAGATCGCGCTCGACAAGTACCTGTTGTTGCGCGACGCCTACCTGGCGCGACGCAAGAGCCAGATCTATGACGGCGACCCACCCGAGGACGACGCCGCGCCGGCGGCGTTCAGGCGCTTGGTCAGGTGAGCCTGCGCTGTGAACGGCAAGCGTCCCTGGCGCGTTCAATCACTTCAGGGCACATCGCCCGCCACAAGAACAAGGATGAACTGATGCACAGAAGAAGCTGGATTTCCGCGCTGGGCTTGAGCGCTTGCCTGCTGGGCTTGCCGGCGCTCGGCGCTGAGGCCTTGGGCGCCGACGCCTTCGTGCGGCAGGTCTCGACCGACGTGATCGAGGCGGTCAAGGTTGACAAGGCGATCCAGGCTGGCGATGTCAACCGAATCCGTTCGCTGGTCGACGCCAAGGTGATGCCGCATGTCAACTTCCAGCGCATGACGGCCAGCTCGGTGGGCCCGCAGTGGCGCGCCGCCACGCCTGAGCAACAAAAGCGCATGCTCGAGGAGTTCAAGACCTTGATGGTCAACACCTATTCCGGCGCGCTGACCCAGGTCAAGGACCAAGCGGTGGTGGTCAAGCCGCTGCGCGCCGGCAGCGCTGAGCAGTCCGAACTGGTGGTGCGCACCGAGGTGCGCGGCAAGGGCGACCCGATCCAGCTCGATTACCGCCTAGAGAAAGCAGGCGAGGGCTGGAAGATCTACGACGTCAATGTCGGTGGCTTCTGGCTGGTCGATGCCTACAAAGGCCAGTTCGCGAAGGACTTGAGCGCGGGCGGGCTGGACGCGCTGATCACCCGTTTGTCCGACAAGAACAAGTCGCTGGCCTCGGCGCCCAAGAACTGATGGTCGACCTCGACCCGGCAGGTCAGGCCAAATCGATGATCGGCTTGCCCGAGCGTCTGACGATGGCCGAGGCCAGCGCGACGCTGGCGCGCCTGGCGCCGCTGCTGCGGGCCGCCGCCGACCCTGTGCTCGATGCGTC
>Ga0214919_10002641_pt1 | contig 27869 bp, 22 predicted proteins | sample LL1503_MetaG_FD_177994 | JGI IMG/M metagenome (GOLD analysis project Ga0214919, IMG submission 177994) | Freshwater microbial communities from Lake Lanier, Atlanta, Georgia, United States - LL-1503 | ecosystem: Environmental > Aquatic > Freshwater > Lake | place: USA: Georgia | collected...
AGGGTGTTCAGTGGGTCATCAAGTTTTTTAACAATGAGCCGGTGGACGCGCCTTTGGTGGAGCACGCCACCATGAAGCTGGCTGCGCTTGCAGGTATTTCGGTAGCGGCTACGCAGGTGGTGCGTTTGTCAGGTTTGCATGCGGTGGCCATTCGGCGTTTTGACCGCACGGTTGGCGGTGGCCGAATTCACAGTGTTTCGGCCAGCACGGCCATTCGGGCTGCAACGGCGGCAGGGCAGGAGCCGCAGTTGGGTTATCCCGAGTTGGCGCGCTTGTTGCGCCGTGCAGGGGTGGCCACAGATGGGGCGAATTTGCAAGACGCCAGGGAATTGTTTCGCCGCATGGTGTTCAACATTTTGATGGACAACACCGATGACCATGAAAAGAACCATTCCCTTTTGGTGGTGGCCCCTTTTCAGCATGGTCGGTTCAGGTTGGCGCCTGCTTACGATTTATTGCCGACCCATTCAGGGCAGGGGTACCAGGAGTTTATTTGCGGTAAGCAGGGGCGCGATTCAACTCTTGATAATGCGATGAGTGAATGCGATGCGTTTGGGTTGACTCCTGTCGAGGCGGCGGGTGAGGTATTGCGTGTTGTGGGTGTGGTGAATACTTGGAAGTTGCACTTTTTAGAGATGGGTGTAAGCCCGCGTGACATTGAGAGCTTGGCGCAGCAAATTGACGGTGACTACCTTCTGCAGCAGCGCATTGGTTTTGAGCCTAGACTTTTTGTGGTTCCAACTGGCAAGAGGCCACGAAAGAGTCCGTTTTTTGGGGGGTGACTGAACAATCTGCAATCAAATTAATTAAGCGCAAAGAGCTTGCACTAAACTCTATTGATGATGAACTCCTTTAAATATCTCTTTCTACTTTGCAAGGCTGTAGTCTTGGTTTCACTTCTGTCCGCCTGCGGTGGCAGCACAGGTTTCCCGCCAGTCATTACCGCAGTCAAGCCGCAGTCTTTAAGCTACGGCCGCACGGCCACCATTTACCTTGGCGGCAAAGACCTTCGTTCTTCCTTGGTGGTTGTGTCCAATGGCGGCTGTACCAGCCCTAGCTTTGCTTCCAACAGCTCCACCGATGTGTTGGTGCTTAATTGTTTGGTCACAGTGGTGGGCGATTTGCCCCTCACTATCAAGTCTGACACTGGTGAGGTGATCTACACCACCACGTTGTCAGTGCCTAGGCCGCAGGTTTCCATCATCACCAACAAGGGCTCATTTACCTTAGAATTAGACCTACCCGCGGCGCCTGTCACTGTTAAAAACTTTTTAACCTACGTCAGAGGCGGCTACTACAGCAATACGCTGTTTCACCGAGTTATTCCTGGCTTTGTGGCGCAGGCAGGGGGCTACACCACGGGCTTGGTTAGAAAACCTGGACAGTTAGAACCCATAGAGCTTGAGTCCAACAAGGGCTTGTCCAATGCCAGGGCCACAGTGGCCATGGCGCGCACCAATGTTTTTAATTCCGCAACTTCCGAGTTCTATGTGAACTTGGTAGACAACACGTTCTTGGACTACAAGAACGCGGCCAACCCAGGCTACGCTGTGTTTGGCACCGTGGTGCAGGGCATGGATGTAGTAGACGCCATAGCGGCTGTGCCCACGGGTATTTTGAATGGCAGCACAGATGTGCCGCTCTCGGACATCGCCATTACCATGGCACTGCAAAGCAAATAAACACCGTGAATAGCGCTACCCATTCACTTCACCCTTTGCAGGAAGCTCCTAGCCCTTGGCATGTGGTTCACACCAAGCCAAGAGCTGAGGCGCGTGCTTTAAAAAACCTGCAGCGCCAGGGCTTTGAGGTTTTTCTGCCCATGATCACCTTGCAGAAGGTGCGCCGTGGCAAGCTGGCCAATGTGACCGAGCCCATGTTCAGCCGGTACTTGTTTCTGCGCACCACACAGGCTATGGAAGACCTGTCGGTGGTTCGGTCCACGCTGGGCGTGAGCCAACTCGTGCGCTTTGGCACTGTGCCTGCCAGGGTGCCGCACGCATGGGTGGAGGCCATGCGGCTTCAGCCCTTACTTGAGGAGAAGCTCCTAAAGTCTGGCGACAAGGTGCTCATTGCCGGTGGCATGCTCAAGGGCCTGGAGGCCGTTTACATGCAGCCCGACGGCGAACTGCGGGCCATGGTACTAATAGACTTGCTCAGCAAGCCGCACCTTGTCTCTTATGAAGTGGCCAGTTTGCTGCCCCAGACTTAAGGCTAATTTGTACTCAAGTTTGGCGCTCAAGTTTGTCGGTTTGATGCCGATTCTGTTCGGTCAGCACCACCTCTGAACCACCTCAGTCATTGGCTGAGTATTACCATAGACGTTGTTAGGAATGATCAGATGAGAGCCACCTTGAAACTGCTAGCTTGCACGGCTGTGGCCAGCCTGTTGAGTGGGTGCGCCAGTTTGATTGCTGACGATGTGCAGGAGCTTCGCGTGAAGCTTACGTGCCGCAGCAAGCCCGTTGCAGTGACTTGCACTGCGCGAAACAACTTGGGCAGCTGGCGATTTATCAGCCCAGGCACGGTGCAAGTTAAAACTGACGCCAGCATGCTGGAAATTAATTGCAAGGGCCAGTATGTGCCAGAGTTTACGGTGTCTGTGCCGCCCATGCCGTCTTGGGAGATGGCGGGCAATTTGTTGGTGGGCGGCGTTTTTGGGGCGGCGCTTGATGCCTACAACGGCACGGGCCTTCGTTACCCAGAGAATGTTGACATCAAGAACCCGGCCTGCGAGTAACGCACTGAAATTTTGCGCTATAAATAGACATACCAACCCTTCACCAATCTCATACCATGCGCCATGATCACCACAAAGCTTCCACCTCTCTTTTGAGGGCAGTTGCCATGGCCTTTGTGGTGGTGCTTTCTGGGTGCGGGGGCGGGGGCGACGCGGCTTGCAACGCGGGCCTTGGCTCGCTACTTTCTAGCGCCACCAATTGCGGCCCAGCGCCCAACGACCCGCCCGTAGCCAAGGCAGGGCCCATTCAAAATGTGAAGCTAGACGACTTGGTAACCCTAGACGCAAGTGCAAGTAGCGATCCTAACAAAGATATCCTGACATACAAGTGGGAGTTTGTTTCTAAGCCTGCAGGAAGCGATGCAAAAATAGTTTCGGACACCAACGAAAAGCCCACATTCCGAGCAGACAAGGTCGGTATCTATGCCATCAAACTGGTGGTCAGTGACGGCAAGCTATTCAGTGCTGCTGTTGAAAGTATTGTGACGGCCGCACTTTCCAACTCAGCGCCGTTGGCCGTGGCAGGACCCAATCAAACAGTGACTTTGGGATCGGCGGTCATACTGGATGGCAGGAATAGCACTGATACTGATCAGGATAGGCTCTTATACACTTGGAAGTTGGCTTCGAAACCTTCTACAAGTACCAAAGAATTGAGTGAGGCGGACTCAAAAGCTGGATTCTTCACCTTTTTGCCAGACAAGTCGGGCCCATACATTTTCAGCCTTGTAGTGAGTGACGGCAAAGACAGTAGCAACTCTTTTACGGTGATCACCGCCAACCCGCGACCCGTGGCCGTTTCGGGGCCGGCTAAATGGGCTAAATTAAACGACACGGTCACTTTGGATGCCCGCTTGAGTACCCCCAGTGACCTACTCACCGCCTTCAATTGGGTCTTGTTGAGCGCACCAACGGGCTCAAATGCGCCGGCCACTTTGACGGGCATTCAGCCCACCTTTGCACCTAATACTTATGGCACATACATCTATAGTCTGACAGTGACCGACGGCTACTCGGACTCCTTACCGTCAGTCACGGCAACCGTTGTCATCACGATCAATGTCAGCGGGCTGCAGGGGGCGAGCTGAACACGACTCAGGCAGATGTGGTGGGCATTTAGCTGCACGGCGCCTCTTTCATGGGCCCTAGAGGGCAGGATTTAAAATATTTTTTGGAACGGCAGGAAGGGAGCAGGTCATGCCATTTATGCCGTGTCTCGGGCATCGCGATTGGTATTCCAAACGCCCGGCAGTCCGTTCAATTTGACGAAGTTAGGTTTTAAACCCTTTGGTCTTGACCCAGTAATCCAGTACGGCCGGTATGTTTAAGTTACCGATTTTTTCTCCCTAAACAGCGTTGGTGGGAAGTATCCAAGTGCGCTGTGCGGGTGATACGAATTGTAGTCATTGAACCAATCCTTCAGTTGGGCCATCACAGTTTTTGAATCAGGGTCGTTTTAGAGCGCAAGTTGATCTTTTTTCTCCATTAAGTTTACAACCCATTTAAGCTGTTTTGGCAAACAAATGGTTTGTAGATCGTAGTTTTGAACAGCAAAGTTTCTGGCATTTTGTCCTAGTCGATTTCTCTCTGATGCATTTCCAGCCAATTTGATAACCTCTTTAGCCAATTCTTGAGGGTTAAAAAAATCAATCATCTTGCCAGTTTCATTGTGTTTAATGGCCTCCAGAAGTGGCGCGGTATTGCTTGCCACAATGGAGCACCCTGCGCTCATGGCTTCTAGCAAGCTCCAGCTTAGAACAAATGGATAGGTTAAATAAATGTGAACGGTAGATACTTGAAGAAGAGGAATAAAAAACTGGTAGGGAACATGCCCTAAAAAGTACACCCGAGACCAATTTGGCTCGCTGATTTTTGGCCGAACCTCTTGGATAAAAATATCTTTCCAATTGCTAGGGCTGTATTTCTGAGGATCGGGCTTTGCGCCATAACTGACATCGTCGTTACCAACAATCAGCACCTTGGCATGAGGCCTTTGAGCCAATATTTCAGGCAGTGATCTCATGAGCGTGTGGTAGCCCCTATAGGGCTCTAAATTGCGGCTGACAAATGTAATGACTTCATCGGATCGAGTTAAAACCAAGTTATCGCCATTGGCCGCTTTGATGGTGATACTTGCCTTGGGGTCGGGTCGCACGGCCTCAGTGTCAATGCCATCGTGAACAATGGATATTTTTGACCGAAAAGGTTCTGGAAAAGTGCTGGCTTGCCATTGGGTGGGTGAAATGCCTGCATCGGCAATTTGAAAATGCATCAGATTATTCAGATTCTTTAATTGAATTCTGCAAACACCTGATGGATCTGGGTCTTTAAACTCGGGGTCAAAACCGACGTCAGCATCTACGGTTTGGTAGTAAAACTCGCAGTAAATGCCTAGTTTAGAGTGTGGCCAAATTTCTTTCAAAAATAAACTTTCACCCCAACCTGGGTGGGCCACAATAATGTCCGGACTAAAACCGTCAAGCTTAAGTTGAAGGCAAGCTTTGTAACAAGCTTGCCCACGTATGGTCTTGGTTTCAAAATCAACAATCCATGGGTGAATGTTCGGCGTAGATCCTCTATCTGCTGAATAGGGAATAAGCTTAACGCCTTGCCATGTAGTTGCTTTAACCTTTTGCATGGTTAAAGCAATTACTTGGTGCCCCAATTTGGCCAGTGCCGGAGCCAAGAATTTAAATTGCCCTGGGAAATTCTGATGAATAAATAAAATGTTCATTCAGCAACCTTCAATACACCCAGCTTAATCAGCCACGTTAAGGAACGAAATACAAATGCCTGTCTTTCAGGCAATATGTTGCGCACCAGTTCAATTGAACTTGTGGGTAATGCGGCTTCAGCCAAAACAGTTTGTATTTCATCAGTGGTTGGCAATACTCTTTCGGCGTATTTCACCATGGTAAGTTGCGTATATTCATGAACCAGTGCTGAAACTGTTTCGATTGAATGCTCTGCGAGAATGAGTTTTGTAGTTTGATTGAGAACCCGAGTGGGGTAGCTTTCGAAGGCAGCAAATGGATCCATTCTGGCTGGCCAAGAGTGTGCTGAGGGTGCAGTTTGTTTTTGACCTGATAGAGCAGACGAAAGTGAGGATGAACGCAATTCATGCTGAGCAGACCATAGCGATTCATATTGAGGAATGATAGCGGACCAATCGAAAACTTCTTGTGCTCTCTTTATGCCTTCTGCTGATATTTTTTTGCGGAGTTCAGAATTGGTAAAAAGCTGATGGAAGGCATTCGCTGCGGCGTCTATGTCAACAGCAATAAGTGAACTAGTGTGGCCGCAGTACATGTCGTAGGTTTCAATTTCTAGAGCATGCCAAAGTGCAAGATCAGTTCCCATGCCACTTTGCGGCATGATGGTTGGAATTCTAAATCCATCAATTCCTTCTCTGACTGTATCTTTGTAACCATCCCAATCGCTGACCACAACGGGTAAGCCAGCCGCCATGGCTTCAATGGGAACAATACCAAATGTCTCTTGAATATTGTCTGATAGTGAACAAAATATATCTGCACTTGCCCAAGCAGTCGATCGATCTTCGGGCTTTCTGCCATCTAGATGGATCACTCTGATGTTGGGGCATGCCAGGTGAGCAGCATCTTTGTAGGCCTTTTCAATATGTTCATTGGCAAACCATCCACATTCAATCAATATGACGTTTTTCCCGCTTGTCTTTTTTGTCCTTTCAAGTGCTTGATACATTGCCAATGGATGGGCTTTAGCATGAAATGAGAGTCGCCCCATGAATAAAACAACTAGGTCATCTTCATGGGCAGAAATGAATTGCCTTGCTTCAGATTTTTGAATGGGAGAGTACTTGAAGTCTTCAGTGTGAATTCCCAGTGGAATAACAGGTAGTTTGGGAAGTATTAGTCTTTGAATACCCAAACGTTCAATTAGATAATTTGCTTGCGCTTGCAATAACTTTTCTACATTTGCCTTAACTGCGTTGCTTGTACAAATAACGGAATCCCATACCTGAACAGGCGATGAAATTAGAGATACCAGTGCATCCATTGATCTGGCAGAAGCGGTGGTATGGGTTATGCCACTTAGGCTCCAAGACAAGTGAGGCGAAATGCCTGCTTGAGTTTGGCCAGCCAAAGATCGATGAAAAGCGTGTTCAGAAATGCCAGGGCCTGGGCAGTAAATATTGCCGACTTCTTTAAGCGCACCTAAACTTTTCAGGTCCAACATTTTGATGGGTTCATCTCTGCCCAAAGATTTGACTGTTTGAGCAAAATGGTTTGCATGTTCTTTTTTTTGAACTTGAACCCAAAATTCTGTGCATTTGCTGTATTGAATAAATCCTCTTAGAAATGACTCGCCCGCTGCATTTCGGCCCATCAACCTTGGCCCGCTGGTGGTGTAGGCCTCTGGGTGATAGTAGATGGCGGTATTCATTTTCAGATAATTTTGAGAGATTTAATAATGGGCAGTCGCTTTTGTTCAAATTCAATTGCATTGGATGTGAGCTCTGCCAAATTTTCTTCGGGTGTTTCAATGGACTTACCTTCTTTAACAAGTCTTTGACCCTGAATTTGCAATATTTCCCAAACGAATTGAGCCCAGGCGTTTGGACTTTGATGACCCTCTAAAATGGCCAACAAAAAAAGCTTATGAAATCGACTAACGACCACGCCGCCACCGGTCACTGGGCTAGCTAAAAAATTGATATCGTTGCTTCCACGCGCTAAATACATCAGGTGTTTATTTAATTTGATGCATTGATTTGCGGCCGCAATTTGGTGGTCATGTGATTGAACTTCCGAAAGGTACCCGCCGCCAACCAAAACCACGATAGCCTGAATTAAATTGGCCAAAGACAATCCCTCACTGGCCAAACACTTCTCAATCTCACCAATAGAGTGAGGTTTTAGATCTGAAAGTAATTGAAGTATTGGCTTGTAAATGGAGGGGGTGAGGTCTGCTTCGCCAAGACTGCCTCTGACTTTCATGGGCACGTCTTGAGCTACTGCGTGCAAAATAACTTCTGTTGCCTTCAATGCTTCCATTTTCTCGAGGATGGTTAATTGACGAGCACCTTTAATCCAATAGTCACGGCGAAATTGTTGATTGACCAAGTAATCCCTGACTGTTTCTTTGAACATAGGGTTGCTCGTGTCCTTAAGCAGAGTTTGTTGCTCCACCGTCAAATTCACGGTATCAACATGATCCAAGTAATAAGCAGAACAGCCAAAGTTCATCTTTGCGCTTTCTAGCCACCTAGTCATGTCTGAAAAATACATTGGCGCCCAATCCTTGTTAAAGTATTCGTGAGCTAGGTAATGCCTGTCTTGATCTTTGAGTTTTTCGAGCCGAGATTCAACTTGAGGATTTGTCTGGGTGAAAACTGATGCAGTTTGAACCAACTTTTCTGCAAAAGCTAATGCACTGTTGACTCTATTGACTATACCTGCGCCATCAGAACCCATGACCATTGAATGTTGGGTCATCAGGTGTCTTACAGGTGCAAATGAAGACCAACCCGGTAGCGTGTTGTATGAAATATAAAGTACGCCTCCCACTTTTAATTTTCTTCGTATGAAATCGACAATGAGAGCTCTATTCTGATCTGATATCCAACTCCAAATGCCATGAAGTCCAATGCTGTCAAATTCGGGCAGATCTTGGCGAGTGCAAAATTCTTCAAAGGACTGGTCTGTGAGAAACGCTTTGGCGCCAGAAGCTCTGGCCACAGACTGTGCAAAACTGGTTTGTGTTGGATTAAAGTCGTTTCCATACCATGTCGTAGCAGAGGCCGCTGCATGAATGTTGGCGCTCATGCCTTGACCAAAACCCAGCTCACAATGACATGCATTCAGACCATTATTTTCTTGCGGAGCAATGCCTGCATTCAGCAGAGCCAATTTTGCTCTTAATGGATTGAGTTCGTTGTAATAACCAAAGGTGTATCCAATGTCCGCCACGTAGCCTGAAGTCCAATCTGTTGTCATTTTTCTTCCAAAATTACAAATTAAGAGTAAGTCAATCCATGCTGTACAAGCCCCACTAAATCAATGCGCAGTGCATTGAGCTCAGTGTCTCCCGCCAACACTGCCAATTCGGCCTGAGTACTGCCTTGGCTTAGCATGCTGAGGTAGGTGTTTAATTCATCGGGTTTAGGGGGTCTGCCCACTACATTGTTAAACACATATTTCACAAAATCTTCGTTGCTTGCAGAGCCTGCAAGCGATTGGTAGAGCGGGGTAGACAAACCCAAAGAAGCAATTTGTGTTTTGGTGTAGTTTTGATCCAATAGCCCAAGCACCACACCCACCAAAGCTTTGTCTTCAATGAATTTGGGGCCTAACAAGCTACCAATAATTTTAACGGCATCACCAGCATGTCCGTCTAGATCTAGCGCAAGTTTGGCGTTGCTAAATTGAAGTCGCTCTATGCTGGTTAAGTAGTCGGTATCGTCGCTACCCGTAGATTCACTGACCACAAACCTAGCGCTCGATTTTTTAAGGATGTATTGTTCTAAGGGACCGCTATAAACCAGGGTGTCAATGCCTACACCACCATCAAAAAAGTCAGTACCAGGTTGTCCTTTAATGATGTCGTTGACCAAGAGGCTAATGGTTTTGTCGGTAAATTGAACTTGTTCCACATTCACCAGCTGTGTACGTTCAGTTTGGGCGCTTGCCCCAGAAAGCGCGTCTATGTAGGTATTTCCCAGCTCTGTCACAATTTTGAATTGGGTGGACTTGCCCAATACCACCACGGTGTCAAAACCTGCGCCCCCGTCCACAAAGTCCCATCCACCCATGGGATAGATGAGGTCGTCCTGCGCAGTGCCCGTAATCACTTCGCGGGTTTGGTTGTGAACCTTGCCAAGAATGTTCAATTTGTATAAAGTTTCAAGAAATTAGAACGAATTTATCATGCACAAAATATTATCGGGCTTTTTATCCCCTTTCTTGGCTTGTTTGGCTGCTTTGCTGTTGGTATCTTGCGGTGGAGTTGACAACACTGGGCCAGTTAAAGCTTCATTTGTACCTGCAGATGGCCAAGTTAATTTGACCACTGCCACCCCCACCAATGTCAATGCTTATGCGGCAGCCCGATTTCTAGAACAGGCCAGTTGGGGGCCGACACCTTCAGCGGTGGCAGAAGTGCAGCGCTTGGGCATGGAGGGTTGGATAGATGCCCAACTCAAAAAGCCTGCCACGGTATTGAATGCGCCCAACTATGTGATTGATTTTGACGATCAGAATCAGGCCCAAAACAATCTGGCTTATGGTTGGCTGTTTTTGCGTATTTACGATTTGGCCTTTGGGGGTGAGGACCAATTAAGGCAGCGTATGGCATGGGCCATTTACAACTTTATTCCAATTGGCAACACACCATTTTATGGTCGAGTTCAATATTTCAACACGCTTCAAAAATATTCAACAGGCACATACATTGACCTTTTGCGCGAGGTAACGCTTAGCCCGGTCATGGGTGCTTTTCTAAACAATGATCAAAACATTGCGTCTAGCCCCAATGAAAACTATGCACGCGAAATCATGCAGCTTTTCTCGGTCGGGCTGTCTCTGCTCAATCAAGATGGCACCATTAAAAGAACTGCAGCAGGTGCGCCTATTGAAACTTACTCACAGGCCGATGTGATAGCGGCGACCAAGGCACTGTCTGGGTGGAATATGGTGTACGAGGCAAATTTGCCCCAAACCAATTGGGGTAACTTTGGCAAAAGAATGATTCCCAGGCCCTACGCCCAATCCCATGATTCAACTGAGAAAAAGGTACTCAGCAAAACCATACCAGCGGGCCAAAATATCACGGCAGACCTAGATTCTTTTCTAACCATACTGACCCAGCACCCCAACAACGCGCCTTTTGTGGTGCGTCGCCTCATTCAAAGCTTTGTCAGCAGTGACCCCTCGCCCGAATACATGACGCGCATGGCCAAGGTCTACACAGACAGCCAAGGAGATTTAAGCAAAGTCATCAAAGCTATTTTGTTAGACCCAGAAGCGCGAATGGCAGATGACCCTACCAAGCAAAGTGCCAAAGCTGGCAAAATTAAAGAGCCTGTTTTGTACTACACCAACCTCATGCGCGGCTTGGGATGTACAACGTCGGTCAAAAGCTCTTACTCACCCACTCAGCCTTTCATGCCCAATGGCCAAAGGGCTTATGAAGCCCCCAACGTGTTTGGATTCTTCCCGCCAAACCACAAAGCGCCTGAATCTTTAACGCCAGCGCCTGAGCAGAAACTATTAACTTCTGCAGAAATTCGCGATCGCGCTCAAAATTTAAGTTGGGACGTCTCCAAAGTCTACAAGAATTTTGAAGAGGCAGGTTGCGAGTTCAAGCTTTTTACTTCTGCAGCAGAAACTTCCAACTTGGCCTTGGTGAATTTGGTCAGTGAAAGATTCTTCAAGGGCGCAATGCCGGCGCCCATTCGCTTAGGCGCTCTGAATTTATTGAACAACGAGATGTCTAGTTTTTCTTCTATCGACAAAGTGACCAATTTGTTGCAAGTGGTCTTAAGTACCCCCACCTTTGGAGTTGTGAAATGACCTCTCGTCGCAAATTTTTAAGCCAATGGGCTGGCGCAGGTGCCGCTAGTTTAGGTGCAGGGCTTGGCATGTTCTCACTTTCTGGGCATTCAGCCAGCCCCACGGGTTACAAGGCCTTGGTGGTGATTCATTTGAATGGCGGCAACGACGCCAACGACATGATTGTGCCCACCGATGCGGCCTTTAGTGACTACACCAAGGCCAGACCCAGCATTGCCCTAAAGAGCGATATGTTGCTGGCCATTTCTGGCACGCACCTTGGGCACAAGATGGCTTTGAACACAGCTTGCTCTAGTTTGTTGCCGCTTTTTAATTCTGGCAGGTTGGGTTTTGTGGTGAATGCTGGCGCACTTGTAAAACCCACTACTGCGGCACAAGTCTTAAATGGCACGGCCACCTTGCCCCCTTATTTATATTCTCACCCAGAGCAAACGCAATACATGCAAGGTTGGACAGGAGATGAAGATCCAAGTGGGTGGGGCGGAAGAGCCTTAGAGAATATGGACCCTGGCCGTACTTTTAAGGCGCCACTGATCACCATCAATACCAATGACAACACTTTGGTGTTGGGTCAAAAAAGTCGGGTGATCAATGCCAACTCGGGTGGGTCCAGGTACATGGGCCGAGCTGACCTAACAGACAGCACCAACCGTTGGACTCAAATTTTGGAATCTTTAACGCGCTTGCAATCAGTTAACAATGTGGAAGCTGAATACGCTAGAACTTTCAAAGGCGTTTTCAGTGATTCAAAACAATTGGCTTTGGCCGATTCAATGGCGCAAAACCCATCCGGCAATTTTGCGTCTGACGACATTGCCGTTCGACTTCAATATGCGGCAAAAATTATTCCGTTCTACAAATCAACAGGTGCAACGCGACAAATTTTTCAAATTCAGTGGGGCAGTTTTGACACGCATGCCAACCAACGCTACACCTCAGTCATGACAGGCAATGCCAGTCAAGATACACAATTGGCTCAATTGGCCAATGCATTGGCAGCCTTTGATGAGTCGATGGTGAAAGCGGGCTTGGGCAACGAAGTGGCCGTGCTGATTACCAGCGAATTTGGCCGAACTCTAGATCCGGCTGCAGGCTATGGCAGCGACCATGCATGGGGCAGCCACTGGATGGTAATGGGCGGTGGTGTCAATGGTGGCCGCTTTTATGGCGACAAGTTTCCTTCCTTGGTGCTGGGTGGGGTGGACGACGCACACAACCAAAAACGCGGCTACTGGGTGCCACAGTTTTCAAGCGACCAAGTGGCTGCCGATTTGCTCATGTGGCTTGGCTTGCCAGCCGATCAATTAACCAAAGTGATGCCCAATTTAGTGAACTTTTCCAAAAAATCTGTGGGGTTCATGAATGGCTAATGAGCGCGTTGATATTCGCCTAACCGAAGGTGATGACCTTTATGTTTGGGATAAAACCAGTTGGGCATTTATTTACACACTGGGCGGAAATGACACGGTAAGGGCATCACAAGGTGCTGATATTGATTTGGGGCCTGGCAACGATACGCTGATCAATGTTTCAGGCAGCAGGTGGGTGACTGCGATTTACAAATCGGCACCTCAGATGGTATTTGTAGATTTGCAGGCAGGCTATGCCCTAGATGGTTATGGCACCAGAGATACTTTGGTTGATATTCACCGTGTGATGTTGGGTGGTATGAATGGCGATGAAGTTAGAGGGTCGGCCACTGAAGACGAGATTTGGTTTGATCAACGAAATAATTCTATGGTGATTGTGGACGGCAGAGGTGGCTCAGATACTTTGGTGTTTTATGCCGCCTCTTCTACAGATTTTAAAATTGATGTGAGCCTAGATGGCCGTTTTGCCACCCTTACAAAGGGTACTTTTGTTGTCAAGGCTACCAACATTGAAAGTGTTCAGTTTCGTAACAATGGAAACCTTATTGAAACAACAAGCATGGTGAGCTTGATTGATTTTCAAAAGCTTGGCGCAGCCACACTGCTTGACAAACGAACGGATGGTTGGAGCAATGGCGCACCCAAGGCTTTAACCTTCAGTTACATTTCTGCTGCTCCTGCTTATGGCGGCGGTGACGGAGGCACAGGTTTTGTGCCTGTAACAGATGCCTACAAAATTGCGGTGAACAGCATATTGGGCAGGCTTTGGTTAGAAACAGGACTGGCATTTACAGAGGTGCCCGATACAGCTGATTCTTATGGACAAATTAGATTTGGTGCCAATCAACAAGCCAAGACCAAAGGCTATTCATTTATTCCTGGCCAAACACCCGATGCGAGAGCCGGTGACGTGTGGTTAGACACAGAGACACTGAAGGTGATGGTGCAGGGGCAAGAGGGTTGGCAGGTATTGCTACATGAAATTGGCCATGCCTTGGGCTTGTCTCATCCGCATGCTGAATCTGAAATCACCACGGCCACCGTGTTGTTAAACCAATGGAATGACAACAGCTACACGGTGATGTCCGCCAACCAGTCGCCCAGTAAGTTGTGGCAATCTTGGTTTGGCCCCTTGGACATTCAAGCACTTCAATCGCTTTATGGCACGGGCCGTGAACTGGCCACTGGCAACGACGTGTATGTGTGGACCGATGCACAAGGACAAAGCCTAAGCACATTGCGCGATGTGGGCGGCAACGATCGTCTAGATTTGTCGCAGCAAACCTTTGGCGTGTATTTAGATTTGCAACCCGGCAGCTTTTCTTCTGTAGGCACCACACGGGAAGGCTATGTGGCCTTTAACAATGTGTTCATTGACAACAGCACCACCATCGAGGAGGTGGTGGGCAGTTTGTCGGACGATGTGATGTTTGGTAACTCAGCCAACAACTTATTTTTTGAAATGGGTGGCAATGATGTCATTGATGGCCGGGGGGGCATCAACACCGTGGTCTTTGCCGACAATCGAAGTGCTTACAACATTGGCAAATCGGAGGTTGCCAATCACTGGTTGGTAGAGGGCGTGAATGGCTCGCTGGGAAGTGATGATTTGCTGAATGTGACCAGACTTCAATTTGCCGACAGCAAAGTTCGCTTGGATGTAGATGGCAACCCAACCATGGCTGCCAAATTAATTGGGGTGGTGCTAGGAGGTGAGTGGGTGAAGAACACCATCATTGCTGGCATTGCCTTGGATGCATTGGAGTCGGGTTTACAGCCCCTCACTTTGGCGCGATTGGGCCTGGAGTCTGGCATGTTCTTAAGTTTGGCTGGCTCTGCTGGTCACGCAGATTTTTACAATACGGTTTATAAAAATGTGTATGGATCAAAGCCAGACCTTGCCACTTTACAAAGCGCACTGACCCAATTGGATTCGGGCAAATTTACCCAGTCAGACGTGGTGATGCAGATGATTGACCTGGCTCCCAACCTTAAAAACATAGATTTGGTGGGCATTCAATTGCATGGTTTTGACTATGTTTGAAATAATTTTCCAAAATGGCTTGAAATATTCATATAGGAAGGTTTATACTGCCTTCCTATATGAATTCTGTCATTCGTGTTCCCCTCAACACAACGCCTGAACAACTGGCCCGTTTGCAAGATTTGCAAACAGCTTTCGCACAGGTGTGCAATGCGCTGGCGCCAGAGGTGCAGCGCACCCGCGTATGGAACCGGGTGGCCTTGCACCACTTGCACTACCGCGCCCTTAGAGAGAAGTTTCCTGCCTTGGGCTCCCAAATGGTTTGCAATGCCATTTATGCAGTGTCTAGAACCTCCAGAATGGTGTTTCAAACGGCCGGTAGCCCTTTTTACCTGGCCAAATTGGGTACGCAGCCCTTGCCTTTGTTGCAGTTTTTGAACAATTGCCCTGTTTATTTTGACAGGCATACCCTAAGCATCAAGGGCTCTAAATTGTCCTTGTTTACGCTAGACGGGCGCATGCACTTTGAGCTGACTTTGCCCGAGTCGCAGCTCATGATGTTCAAAATAGCAAAGTTGCGTGAAATTTCTCTCATTCGCCGTCAAGCAGGGAATTTTGAACTGACATTTTGGTTGGAAAACCAAACACCTCTAACCGAGAAGCAGGCGCAAGCCGTTTTGGACACACCTTCAGAGCCTGAAGTTTTGTCGTCTATGTTGGCTGCTTCTCCCATTCCTGAATATGTCTCTGTTGAGGTAGCTGCATGAAGCCCCAAACCCCACCCTCTGAATTGTCTTTGGCATTGCAGCCACTCATGCCAGTCATCAAACGAGCGATTGGATTTAGCACCGTGATCAGCTTGCTCATGCTGGCACCTACTGTCTACATGATGGAGGTTTACGACCGAGTGGTCAACAGCCGAAGCGCCATGACCCTGGCCATGTTGACAGTCATGGTGATGGCGGCCTATGCCATGATGGAATTGTTGGAAAAAATTAGATCGTCTATGTTGCGATCGGCCGGTATGGAGCTCGATCAAGCTTTGTCAGAGCGCGTTTACAGTGCCATGTTTCAAGGCTTTTTAAAGCGGCAAGTGGGCGGGTCAACGCAAGCTTTGAATGATTTGAAAGTGGTGCGCGAATTTTTGGCAAACCCTGCTTTATTTGCCATTATGGAAGCTCCGGTCTCTTTATTTTCTTTGTTTCTTATATTTGCCATTAGTCCAGTTTTAGGCTGGGCTTCTGTGATGGGTGCTGTGGTGCAAGTGGTGGTAGCTTATATGAATGAGCGTGCCATTCGGCAACCCCTTACTGATGCCAACAGAAGCGCTGGTGTTGCGCAGCAATTTGCAGAGTCGTCTTTGAGAAATGCGCATGTGATGGAGTCAATGGGCATGTTGAATGCCTTGCATGCGCGCTGGCAAAAAAGACAACAAATATTTTTAGCGCAACAAGCGCTAGCCTCTGAGGGAGGTGGATTTTGGAGTGCCACATCCAAAATGGTTCAGCTTGTTTTCGCTTCCCTGATGCTGGGCTTGGGTGCTTGGCTCATGCTGGGCAACTCTTTAAACGGTGGTGCCAGTATGATGATCGTGGGGTCGGTTTTAGGTGGCCGTGTGCTGGCGCCTTTAACGCAAGTAGTAGCGCAATGGAACAGTGTGGTGAATGCGCGAGGTGCTTGGTCTCGGCTTGAGTTGTTGCTTTCGCAAATACCAAGCAAACCCGAGGCGATGACACTGCCTGCACCCAAAGGTCATTTGTTGGTAGAGGGTGTGGTGGCTGGCGCACCGGGGCAGCAAGTTCCTATTGTGAGGGGTGTGCAATTTGCATTGAATCCTGGAGAAGTGCTTGCAGTGGTAGGACCCTCGGCATCCGGTAAAACGACCTTAGCCCGATTGCTGGTGGGCTTATGGCCCACACTCGGAGGCAAAGTTCGGCTTGATGGTGCTGATGTCTACTCGTGGGACAAACAAGAATTGGGCCCTTACCTGGGGTACTTACCGCAAGGCGTGGAATTGCTAGAGGGGACTCTTGCTGAAAACATTGCGCGTTTCGGTGAGGTTGATATTCAACAAGTGGAGGCAGCAGCCAAATTGGTGGGCCTGCATGAACTCATTGAAGCCATGCCCTTGGGATACAACAGCCCTATTGGAAGAGACGGTGCCATACTTTCGGGAGGGCAAAGACAGCGAGTGGGCTTGGCCCGTGCCATTTATGGCAGGCCTGTGTTTGTGGTTTTGGATGAGCCCAATTCAAGTTTAGATGAAGTGGGTGACGCTGCACTGGCAAAAGCTATCTTGACACTCAAACAACTGGGCACCACATTTGTGGTGATGACGCACAGAACCAGTGTGTTGGGCGTGGCCGACAAGATGCTAGTCATGAGAGAAGGAACTCAGCAGGCTTTTGGCCCTAGAGATGAAGTTTTGGCGGCCATGCAAAACGCAAGACAGCCAGCACAAGTGGCATCGGCACCCACCCCCGCAGCTGCTTGATGGAAGACAAAATGAAAACGCCAGATATTTTTAACAAAGACGAACTCTCTAGAGTTTTGTGGCAGTTCCGCAAGGAATTTATGGTGGCCGGTGTCTTCAGCATGGTGGCCAACTTGCTCATGTTGACCCCCACCATTTACATGTTGCAAGTGTATGACCGTGTCATGTCTAGCATGAGCATGGGCACACTGACTGCAGTCAGCTTAATTACCTTGTTTTTGTTTGCAGTGCTTACTTTTTCTGAAGTGATGCGAACCAAGTTGCTGGTGCGATCTGGCGTGCGATTGGATGAACTGCTTAGCAAAAGATTGTTTCATGCCAGCTATGAGGCCTATTTAAATCCTGAGGTCACTAACCCATCTAAATCATTCTCTGACCTCACAGAGTTGCGCCAGTTTTTAACGGGCAACGGCATTTTTGCCTTCTTTGATGCACCATGGGCCCCAATCTACATTGGCGTGCTTTTTATGCTGCATCCTTGGTTGGGTTGGATGGCTATCTTTTTTGCGGCACTTCAAGCCTTGTTGGCATGGCTTGGTAATTTGGCCGTAAAGCCTGCACAGTCATCAGCTGCAAAAGTTCAAACTGAGGTGGGTGGCTATTTGCAAAGTAAATTTAGAAATGCTGAAGTTTTGGAGTCGATGGGCATGGTGGGTAACCTATACCGCCGTTGGTCTGGCAAAAACGCTGCAGCTATGAAGCAAACTTTGCACGCTCAAAACGTGGCTGGCAAAGTGATGGCATGGAGCAAGTTCGTGCGCTACACACAACAATCATTGGCTTTGGGTGGTGGTGCATTGTTGGTGATTCAAGGCGAGCTTTCGCCTGGCGCCATGATTGCCTCCAATGTACTCATGACACGTGCATTGGCGCCTATCGATTTGATGGTGGGAACATGGGGCGGATTTCTGAGTGCGCGCGAGGCATTTATCAGGCTTCGCGATTTGTTTGAGGCGCACCCCGTGCGCGAACACAAAATCATGGAAGGATTGCCCAAGGGTGATGTGGTTTTGAAAGATGTGGTGGCCTCTGCTCCCGGAAGAGAGACCCCTATCTTGAAAGGCATCAGTGCCCTCATGCCTGTTGGTACCGTCACGGTTGTATTGGGTGCCTCAGGGTCTGGAAAATCGACTTTGGCCAGAGTATTGCTTGGTGTTTGGCCTACAACTTCGGGTGAAGTTTTGCTAGACGGCCAACCCATTTTGGACTGGGATCGAATGGCCCTCGGCCCCCATGTTGGGTATTTGCCGCAAGACATTGAATTGTTTGATGCCAGCATTGCAGAAAACATAGCCAGAGCAGGCGAAGTCAATTCTGAAAAAGTGATAGCTGCGGCAGAGGCCTCAGGTTTACACCAAATGATTTTGCGATTCCCCAAAGGTTACGACACGCCAATGGGTGAGGCTGGGAGCTTGCTCTCAGGAGGCCAACGCCAACGCGTAGGTTTGGCTCGCGCTTTGTATGGCGACCCTGCACTGGTGGTGCTGGATGAACCCAATGCCAATTTGGACGACGAAGGTGAAAACGCTTTGGTTCGTGCAGTAGAGGGCCTAAAAGCCAAAGGTAAAACGGTGGTGCTCATTAGTCACAGGCCCGGAATTGTGGGTGTGGCTGACCGTTTACTCATATTGCACCAAGGTGCCGTGCAAGCCAGTGGTCCGCGCGACGGCGTGCTGGCAGCATTGCAAAAACAACGTGAAGCAGCGCAAGCGGCTTCTGCTCCTGCTTAATTTTTTGACGCTTTAAATCGAGATTGTCATGGCTATTAAAAACTTTAAAAAATCATTGACCAGTTCTGTTCAAGATGCACAGGTGGTTCGAACCAGTGAAGACGCTACAAGCAATGCGTCTTCAGACACAAGCGCAGTGGCGCGTGCTGGACTTTGGGTGCTGGGCTTAGGCTTTGGTGGGTTTTTGTTGTGGGCTGCTTTTGCGCCCTTAGATGAAGGCGTGCCAACGCAAGGCATGGTCACCATCGATACCAAACGCAAAACAGTGCAGCATTTGTCGGGTGGCATTGTGAAAGAGGTGCTTGTGCATGAAGGCCAGCAGGTCAAAGAAGGCGAACCTTTGCTCAGATTGGATGCGGCAGTGGCCCGTGCCAACTACGAATCCGTGCGCCAAAGATATTTGGGCTACAGAGCCATGCAAAGCCGATTGTTTGCAGAGCAAGCGGGAAACGCCGCCATTGATTTCCACCCCGATGTGAAGGCCGCCATGAACGACCCTCTCATTAAGCAGCAGATTGTGACCCAGCAACAACTGATTCAAGCTAGAAGGGCCGCCCTAGCAGCTGACCTGCAGGGTATTGAAGAAAATACACAAGGTTTGAAAGAACAATTGGGGTCGTATCAGAATATTTTGGTTCAAAGAAGAAACCAGCTTTCTTTGCTGAATGAAGAACTCAACAACGTTCGTGGCATGGTGAAAGAAGGCTATGCCCCTAGAAATAGACAACTAGAACTTGAGCGAATGGTGGCAGAGTCAAACGCCGCCATTGCAGACTTGGTGGGCAATAGTTTGCGTGTGAATCGTCAAGTGGCAGAACTGGGTCAGCGTTCAATGGCGCGCAAACAAGAATACCGAAAGGAAATTGAATCTCAGTTGGCTGATATCACGCGAGAGACGCAATCGGATGCTGAAAAGTTTGTGGCCGTGACAGCCGATTTAGATCGAATGGAAATTAAAGCACCGGCCAATGGGCAGGTGGTTGGTTTAACGGTTCAAACTGTAGGTGCCGTATTACAGCCTGGCCAAAAACTTTTGGATGTGGTGCCAGACAACCAGTCCTTGTTGTTAGAAGCTCATATCCCGCCTCATTTAATTGACAAAGTACAGAGCGGACTTCCAGCTGACATTCGATTTAATACATTTGCGCACTCTCCACAGTTGGTGGTGGAAGGCAAAATTTTGTCAGTTTCAGGCGATCTATTGAGCGACCCGCAAGCGCCTCAATTTTCCTACTACTTGGCGCGAGTTCAAGTCACGCCTGCTGGTATGAAAACACTGGGTCAAAGGCAAATGCAGCCTGGCATGCCCGTAGAAATTGTGATTAAAACAGGCGAGCGTTCGTTGCTGACTTATTTGATTCATCCCTTAACGAAGCGGATGGCGGCTTCTTTGAAGGAGGAGTGATGGCTGCAAATTTCAAATTTAAAAATGGCTTAATTGCCGTTGTGTTGGCAGCCATTTCGCAGGGTGTCTGTTCGCAAACAGCGGTAATGGATTTGCGTCAGATTTATCAGGCGGCGTTGGAACAAGATTCAAGCATCAGAGCATCAAGAGCATCAGCAGATGCCACTCGAGAGCGCTTACCACAGGCCAGGGCAGGCTTGTTACCGCAAATATCTGCCAGTGTAGGTCGTAACCATAACAATCTGGATTCAACATCTCCCAATTTACTGGGGAATCTGGTCACCACCAATGACAAGTATTTCAGCGATAGCAAAACTGTTCAATTGAGACAGCCGCTGATGAACATGCAAAGATGGTTGCAATTTGAGCAAGCCAAATCGGTGGTTGAGGAGGCAGAGGCCAATCTAGAACGTGACCTGCAAAACTTAGTGGTGCGCGTGGCGGGTGCTTACTTTGAAGCACTCTTAACCGATGAACAACTTGAACTGGTGCTGGCCCAGAAAAAAACCTATACAGCATTGGTAGATGCTGCAAAAAAAGGCTTGTTGGCGGGATCAGGCACACGCACAGACATTGACGATGCTCAGGCTCGTTTGGACATGTCGCTAGCGCAAGAATTGGAAGCTAGGCAAAACCAAGACCTGACACGTCGACAATTACAGATGATGATCAATCAGCCTGTACTTGGATTGGCCAAATTGAATGTGTCTTTGATGAAGTTGGTAGGCCCAGACCCTGCAAGCTTAGACGAGTGGACTAACAGGGCGGAGAAAAACAGTCCTGAAATCAAAGCGATGCAAGCAAGATTAGATGCAGCTCGCCGCGAGGTGAGCAAGTCACAAGCGGGCCACTTGCCTACTTTGGACGCGGTGGCACAATGGTCAAATAGTGGCAGTGAAAACATCACACGCATTAATTCTCGTTATGAAAATAAAACCATTGGTTTGCAGCTCAATGTGCCTATCTTTTCTGGCGGCTACGTGAATTCCACCATTCGTCAAGCAGTGGCAGAACAAACGCGTGCTGAGGAGTCTTTTGAGGCTGTTCGACGAGATTTGGGTGTGCGTGTTCACAAGGAATATCGTGGCGTGAGTGAAGGTGTCATGCGAGTCCGTGCCTTGGAACAAGTAGTCCGTTCTGCCGAACAATTGATGAAGTCCACACAAATGTCTTTCAAAGCAGGATCGCGTACCCAGTTGGATGTATTGAATGCACAGCATCAATACACCATGGCCTTGCGTGACTTGGCCCAAGCAAGGTATGTTTATTTAATTTCGAAGCTAAAGCTTGCATCGATTGCTGGAGATGATGCCGTGGCTTTCGTGGACGAGATTAACGCTTTTTTCCCGAGTAAGGTTTCTGAATCAGGAGCGCGTCCATGAAAATTACGCCAGTCGTTTTGTGTGGTGGTTCTGGCACTCGTTTGTGGCCCCTCAGCCGCAAAAGTTTTCCCAAACAATTTGTGCCGCTCATTGGCAATAAAAGTTTGTTGCAACTGACTCTTGAGCGATTAGCCGGCTTGGCCTTGAATGCAGACTCGGCTAAGGCCAGCAAACACATTGTGTGCGTAGCATCGGAAGAGCACCGATTTTTGGTGTCTGATTCACTCGAGGCTGCCAACTTGGCTTTGGGGTCTGGCGCCGATTTGGTGGCAAAAACTGTGTTGCTTGAGCCTACTGGCAGAAACACTGCCGCGGCCATGGCCTTGGCGGCCTTGGCGGTCAAGCCCTCTGCAGGTTTAGATGGTTTGCTTTTGTTTTGCCCTGCTGACCATCACATTCCAGACACCCAGGCTTTTGTTGATTCTGTACAAGAGGGTGTTGAGGCCGCTAAGTTGGGTGCTATCGTTACCTTTGGGGTGGTGCCTACTTTTCCCAGCACGGCCTATGGCTATATAGAGCAGGGTGCTGAGCGCCCTGATGGCAGTCGTTTGGTGAAGCGTTTTATTGAAAAGCCCAACGCCATCAAAGCCCAAGAATTGCTGTTGCAAGGCGGTGTACTTTGGAATGCTGGCATTTTCTTGGTGTCTGTGAACACTTTGCTTAAAGCGCTTGAAACGCATGCCTCCGATATTTTGAAATCTTGCGAAGCGGCCATGTTGGCTTCTACGCAAGAGTCTGGCGCGCCTAGCCAACCTGGGTTGCCCAAGACAATGGCGGCAAGCTTTGTGCGGCCCGAGCCTGTGGCCTTTAAAGCATGCCGGTCAGAGAGCATCGACTATGCTGTGATGGAGCATTTTGCACAGGTGGCTGTGGTGCCGTTTAAAGGTCAGTGGAGTGATGTGGGCAGCTGGAACGCGGTGGCCGATTTAACGCCTGCTGATGCTGATGGCAACCGTGTAGAAGGCAAGGGAATGACGCTGCATGCGCGTAACACCTTTGTGCATGCACCAGGCCGAACTGTGGTGGCCTTGGGTACCCAAGATTTGCTGATTGTGGATACGTCTGATGCACTGTTGGTGGTGCATCGAGATCATGCCGAAGGCGTGAAAGAAGTGGTGAGTCTTTTAGAAAAAGGACAACTGACCGAAGCCGTGACGCACCGCAAAGTGGCGCGCCCTTGGGGCTGGTACGACAGCGTGGACATGGGCGACAGATTCCAAGTCAAGCGCATTGGTGTGAAACCTGGGGCCTCTTTGAGTTTGCAAAAACACCACCACCGGGCGGAGCATTGGATAGTGGTGGCGGGCACTGCCGAAGTGACACGCGGCACAGAAATATTCTTGTTGTCCGAAAACCAATCGACCTACATTCCGATTGGCGAAGTGCACCGCCTTAAAAATCCGGGCAAAGTTTATTTGGAAATGATTGAAGTGCAGTCGGGCGGCTATTTAGGCGAGGACGACATTGTGAGACTGGAAGACACTTACGGCAGGGTTTCTTAAGCATGAACAAAGCAGCGCAACCCAAAATTTATGTAGCAGGGCACCGAGGCATGGTGGGCTCGGCCTTGGTGCGTGACTTGTTGGCACAAGGCGTTGCTTATGAAAATTTAATTACGTGTAGCAGGCAAGATCTTGATTTAACGAATCAGCGTGCGGTGCAAGAATTTTTTGAACATGAGCGGCCTGATCAAGTTTATTTGGCTGCTGCCAAAGTGGGTGGGATTCATGCCAACAATACTTTCCCAGCAGACTTTATTTATGAAAACTTAATGGTTCAAGCCAATGTGATTGAAGCTGCATTTCGTTCGGGTGTGCGTAAATTGTTGTTCTTGGGCTCTAGCTGTATTTATCCGCGCATGGCAGAGCAACCCATGAGCGAAGCGGCTTTGTTAACTGGCACCTTAGAGCCCACCAACGAGCCCTACGCCATTGCCAAAATTGCGGGCATTAAATTGTGCGAAAGCTACAACCGTCAATATGGTGCTAGCCATGGGGTTGATTACCGCAGTGTGATGCCCACCAACTTGTATGGTCCGGGTGACAACTACCATCCTGAAAATTCTCATGTATTGCCGGCACTAATTCGCCGCTTTCATGAAGCCAAAGTATCGGGCGCCAACACCGTGACTTTGTGGGGCACGGGCAAAGCCAGGCGTGAGTTTTTGTATGTGGACGACATGGCATCGGCCAGTGTGCATGTGATGAACTTGCAGCAAGATGTTTATGCGGCGCACACTTTACCCATGCAAGGGCACATCAATGTTGGATCGGGATCGGACGTGACCATTACGGAAGTAGCGGAAATGATTCGTGACGTGGTGGGCTTTAAAGGCGCCATTGATTACGACACCAGCAAACCCGATGGCGCACCCCGAAAATGGATGGACAGCCAGAAGTTGGAAGGCTTAGGTTGGAAGCCTGCTTTTTCGTTAAAAGATGGCTTGCAAAAAGCCTATTCTGATTTTTTACAAAACCCCTTTGTGAGGAACGTCTGATGACTTCATCTGCTTCTAATGCCCAACCGAAGGTGGCCCTGATTACCGGTATTACCGGACAAGATGGATCTTATTTGGCAGAGTTTCTGTTAGAAAAAGGTTATTTGGTTCATGGCATCAAAAGGCGCTCGAGTTTATTTAACACGCAGCGCGTTGACCACATTTACGAAGACCCGCAAATTGAGAATGCACGATTTAAGTTGCACTATGGTGATTTGTCGGACACCAGCAATTTGATTCGCATTGTGCAAGAAACACAGCCTGACGAAATTTACAACTTGGGCGCACAGTCGCACGTGGCTGTGAGCTTTGAAAGCCCTGAACACACGGCCGATGTAGATGCCATGGGCACTTTGCGTTTGCTGGAAGCCATTCGCATTTTGGGTCTAGAAAAGAAAACGCGTTTTTACCAAGCATCTACTTCAGAGTTGTATGGTTTGGTGCAAGAGACGCCGCAAAAAGAGACCACACCTTTTTATCCACGCAGCCCTTATGCGGTGGCCAAGATGTACGCCTATTGGATTACGGTGAACTACCGCGAGGCCTACGGCATGTATGCTTGCAATGGCATTTTGTTTAACCATGAAAGTCCACGTCGTGGCGAAACTTTTGTAACCCGAAAAATTACGCGTGGTTTGGCCAACATTGCCCAAGGCCTAGATACTTGTCTTTACATGGGTAACATCGATGCACTGCGTGACTGGGGCCACGCCAAAGACTACGTGCGCATGCAGTGGATGATGCTGCAGCAAAACCAGCCTGATGATTTTGTGATTGCCACAGGTGTGCAATTCAGTGTGCGTCAGTTCATTCAGTGGTCAGCCCAAGAGCTGGGCATTGGCTTGCGCTTTGAAGGTAAGGGCGTAGAAGAAAAAGCCACAGTGACCAGCATTCAAGGCGATATGGCGCCTGGCTTGAAGGTGGGCGATGTGGTGGTGCAAATTGACCCACGGTATTTCCGTCCTACTGAAGTAGAAACTTTGTTGGGCGACCCATCTAAAGCCAAGCAAAAATTAGGCTGGACACCTGAAATCACGGTGCAAGAGATGTGTGCCGAAATGGTTCGTGAAGACTTGGAGCAGGCTACCAAGGCTGCTTTGTTGAAGAAGCACGGTTATAAGATTTCGATCAGCGCGGAATAATTGATCATTTTCAATTAAATGAATTCTTTTTAATTCATTTATGGCATTTTAAAAGTCAATAACAAGCCATATAATTTGCAAATCGAAGTTTGAAACTTACATTTGCAAAAAATGATCCCTCGAATTGCTGCTGCAACCCTCACTCGATTGGCCAAGGGCTTTCCTGTGGTGGCGTTGACTGGGCCACGCCAGTCGGGCAAAACGACGCTTGCCAAATGGGTGTTTCGGGACAAGCCTTATGTGTCATTGGAAAGCCCCGATGAAAGGGAGTTTGCCAAAACCGATCCCAAACGCTTTCTGGCTCGATTTGCGCAGGGTGCCATCTTGGACGAGGTGCAAAGGTGCCCCGAGTTGTTGTCTTGGTTGCAAGGTTTAGTGGACGAGCGTGGCCAGATGGGCGATTTTGTGCTGACGGGTTCTGCTCAATTTGAATTGATTGAGGGCATGTCGCAAAGTTTGGCGGGTCGGGTAGGGCGTGTGGAATTACTGCCACTCAGTGCCTTGGAGTTATCAGGCAGTGGTCAATTGCCGGCCACTTTGTCAGAGGCTTTGTTAACGGGAGGCTATCCCGCTCTGTTTGACAGGCCTGTATCGCCACAAGATTGGTTTGCCAATTACATGGCCACTTACATAGAACGCGATGTCCGGCAACTGGTTTCAGTGCGCGATTTAGGCCAGTTTCAAATGTTTGTGAAGATGTGCGCCGCTAGAACAGGCCAGCTTTTGAATTTGGCTGCACTGGGTGCTGATTGCGGTATCAGTGCAGTGACAGCCAAGCAATGGTTGAGTGTGCTCGAAGCCAGTTATGTGGTGATGTTACTTAAGCCTCACCATCAAAATTTTGGCAAGCGTTTGGTGAAATCCCCCAAACTCTATTTTGTAGACGCAGCGTTAGCAGCTTGGCTCATGGGTATACGTGATGCAGCCACATTAGAAATTCACCCAGCACGTGGCGCGTTGTTTGAAACTTGGGTGATAGGTGAGTTGTACAAACAAAGTTTGAACCAAGGATTTGCATCGCCACTCTATTTTTGGCGAGACAGCACAGGACACGAAGTGGATGTGCTGGTTGAAACGCCACTGGGTTTGCGCCCCATTGAAATTAAATCAGGAACGACCTTTGCATCTGACTGGTTGTCGGGTTTGCAGAAGTGGCAGAAAGTTTCAAAAGAAAATCAGCAAGTGCCGCAATTGGTTTACGGCGGTGATGAAAGCTACGAGCGTGGTGGCGTGAAGGTTTGGAGTTGGCGTGAGAGTTGGAAGGCTGGTATATCAATTGTGTAAGCTTAGCAATCGTGCAAGCTTAGTACTCGGACAACTTCTGCAAAACCAGCACCCCGCTCTTGCTGGGTAATGTATTTCGGCAGGTGCTTGAGTTCTTTTTCAAAGCGTTTGATGTTGGCTACGCCTACGCTGTGCGTGAAGTGTTCAAACATGACTTGGTCGTTGGTGGAGTCGCCTACGTACACCCATTGGTCTAGTTCTTGTTTTAAATCTCGGCCTGTGAGTTGTTTCAGAATCCACTGAGCGCCATGCCATTTGTTGTGGTCGCCAAACCAGGCGTTGATGTGGATGCTGCTGACGGTGGCGGTCATGCCTTCTTGTTGTAGCAACTGCACCACTTGTTGAATCTGTTCTGTTGTGAGTTTATGAAATTCACTGTGGTCAAAGGCGATGTCGGTTTCGCGGCCGGCAGAGTCTTGGGCCATGACGGTGTCTGGAATTTCTTTCAATACTCGCGTTGCGATGCGTTGCATTTCTTGGAAATTGTGCGTGCGAGTGGGCAAGTCTTGTTGGTAGATTTTGTTAACTTGGTTTGTTGGCTTGTTGTGCAGCAGAGCAACTGCGCCATTCTCTGCCACCATGGCATCTACAGGCCATGCTGAGGCAAAAGGGATGCTCCAACCGACAGGCCTGCCTGTGATGGGAATGACTATGATGCCAGCTGATTTTAGAGCTTGAAGTGCCTGAAATGCATCGGGTGTGATGGCCCCATCAGTGGTTAGCGTATCGTCAATGTCTGTGAACACGCCCAGGATTGTGTTGCGGGCGGTTTGGGGCCATGACGAGAGGGGTTTCACTTATGTTCTCTTGGAGGTTTCACTCAACTTCTCTGTAAGCCAAACTTTCATAAGCGATTGATAAGGCACATCTAACTTATTGGCCTGGCGACGAATGCCATCTAACAAACTGTCTGACAGGCGCAGTGAAATACTGGTGGTTGAAGGTTTGAGGTTGGTGAATTTTGCAACTTGCATCTTGGTTGCGTCAAAATAGTCAGTGGCATCATTAGCTGCATCCTCCCAAAATTTCCTTTCAGCGGCTTCGCTTTTGAATTTAGGGATGGCCTTGATGGTGGCCTTTGTGCTGTTTTGAAGCTTAGTTTGCTTTGGCATAAACAAGCCTTTCTTTGCGGTGTTGGTCTCTGGCTGAAATAACACGAATGAGTGAGTTGTTTTCTCGCAGTGTGAACACCACAGTTAGCAATCGTTTTTCGTGCGTCATGCCCAAAGCCAAGAATCTAGGTTCAGATTGACTGTGTTTGGGATCGTGATTCAGAAGGAGGGGGTCAT
>Ga0214919_10002642_pt1 | contig 27868 bp, 34 predicted proteins | sample LL1503_MetaG_FD_177994 | JGI IMG/M metagenome (GOLD analysis project Ga0214919, IMG submission 177994) | Freshwater microbial communities from Lake Lanier, Atlanta, Georgia, United States - LL-1503 | ecosystem: Environmental > Aquatic > Freshwater > Lake | place: USA: Georgia | collected...
ACGAGAGCCTACACATCGGATTCCTATTTAACTACGGAACGAGGACTTGAGGAACAAATTGATGATAGCCAACGCAAGGAAGTGGCTCGTTACTTCGCCGTGGAAGCGGTAGCTGCTCGTAACATCCTTCGTGCGATGCAACTGGCTCACGAGATTCGTGTAGCCGATTTGGTCTTCAATTCCAACAACTGGAACACTACCACATCGAGCGTTGCCTTGACCGAGACGACTGCACAGGACGGAACATTCGACTTCCCCAAGCTCGTTCTGGAAGCCCAGAATCGCTTGCTCAAGAAGGGCGTGCCTTATAACACCCTCGTGTTGAGCCAAGAGAACTACAACATCATTCGCCGTTCCCCCAAGCTCCAGACTTTCCTCTACGGCAACTTGCCTTCGGGTCAGTACCGCTTGGTGACGGCTCAAGACCTCGCAACGGCCTTGAACATCCCCAATGTCTTAATCGCCTCGGCGACTCAAGACACGGCTGGCAAGGGCAAAGCCCCTGTCCTGACGAATGTTTATAGCAACGAATATATGTGGCTCGGTCAGGTTGCTGGTGGCGACTTCTCCGCTGGTGGTGCTCTTCGCACTCTGGTTTGGAACGCCGAGGGCGGAATCTTCGTCACGGAATCCTACCGCAATGAGGAGCTTCGCTCCGACATCGTGCGGGTTCGTCACAGCACAGTCGAGAAAGTCATCGACCAGACTGCTGCCGAGCTAATCGACCTCAACGGATAATCCGATTAAGAGCTTTTCCGAGGCGGTTTCGGATAGCTGGGGATTCTCCTCCGAGACATTCGGACAGAATGTAGCCATAAGCGTGCCACAAGGCACAGGCTTTGATGTCATTAATGTTATAGGCATCGTTTATACCATCAATGTATCGAGAAAACTCGAAGAGGGTGGCTTTATTGAAATGCTCGAAACCACCATTGAGCTGAAGAAGGCGGATGTTCCTTTTATAAGGCCAAAACTTAAGGTCGAAACTGGTGGCAGGGAATTGATGGTGAGTGAGGTTCAGGAGGATTCCAGCGACCCCATCGTGACTATTCGTTGTGTGAGTGTTGACCTATGAGCGTAAAGATTGAAGTGCAGAATCCAGAGTGGGCAAGGGCTGTTTTGGATTGGTCTAACTACTCACGAGAACCCCTAATGCAAGCTCTACAAGACGAAACTAGGGGCGTTCTCGAGCGAGCAGTCAAGTTTACCCCCCCACAAGGCGGACAGGGGCAGGGGAAGCGATCTGTTGAGTCCGATCTAAAAAGAATATTTAAGACAGAACGGAGTTTTAAGAGCGGAATCTTCGCTAAAGTTGGGGGCGACAAAAGAAGTATTGGTTCAAGGTTTCGCAAGCTCCTGAAAGAGGTCGCAAAGGGAGGCGATAATGACAAACAGATGAAAGCCTTAAATGCAATCGGCAAGAATATTGGCCTCCCGCATATGGCGTTTCGGTATAAGGGAGAATTGTTCGCAGAACACGAAAGACTGCGAACTGGTAAGAATCGTAGGCCAGTAGCTCGTAAGGGCAGATGGAATAAAATATGGATTACCCCCCACAGCCATCTCGAGGAATATGCAAAAAGACGACAGGCAAAAGTTGGTCTCCACAAGGGGGGCTGGGCGGTTGCGGGGTTAAAACTAGGAATGACCTTCTCAGATTATATAAGCCGAAACTCCAAGCGTGGTTCGTATAAGGAATCAAAGAACGGAGACATTCTGAGCACGGAATCTGGCAATAAGGCCAGCGGAATGGTCGAGTTCGACAGGAATCAGAAAATCTTAGATAACGCCGTCCAAGCCCGCACGAGGGATATTAAGAACAGAATGGCTAGAGCGATTAAAGGTACTCTTGATGCTTTGCAAACTCCTGGTCGCCGATTCACGAGTCACAAAATATGATAACAAAAAACATAGAAACAAAGTTTGCAAGTTACCTTGCGTCAAGTGATGAGGTTTCCGCCCCCAACAAGCCCATCATCGTAGAGGGCGTTTCCGATGCGAAGCGTGAATTACCCTGCATTGTGGCGTATTGCGATTCTGTTTCCGATTATCCCAATATGCCAATCGCCTCTGGTATTTTTGTAATGAACCTCAAAGTGATGGTGATGCAGTCCAATACTGAGCCACTAACGACTTTTATAGCTCGTTCGGACGAAATTCATAACGCCTTAAGACTTTTTGAAACAATGCGTAACACAATGAACACGAACACCTCAAACAGCTTATTCGTCTATGGATTCCGAAACCTAAAGGTGGAAAACGCTGTCGAGGAACAGCATTTCGTTACCACCTATTCCCTAGAAGCGGTCGCCAGTTGACAACCTTGTAAGATTATATGGCTACTAAAGTCAACGGCGATTCATCTGTCAAGTTTGGGCTGACGGGTGCGACAGGGCCAAGCATTGGAATTGTCGAAAGCATTTCGTATTCCAATTCATATTTAACAACTGCGGAGGCCAAAGATGTGGATGGTTTGTATTCTAGTACATCCGCTGTAAATATGAGAGGTAAAGTTACAGAGTGTACCATTAGCGGAATAGCTAACGATTCTGTCACAATGATTAAGCCTGGTGATTCTTTGTCCATTCAAAAGGGGGGAAATCTTTCTGGTGACTATCCAGCCACTCTTTATGTGACCTCGATGGAAGTTACTGGAAGTGCTGGTGAGTTTAACAAGGTGTCCATTACGGGCTACGGAGCGGATTCGCTCGCAGGGAGTTAATTATGGCAGGAACTTTTAGATTTGGAACAGACAAGGCAGCGGATGATTTTTATGTAGAGTCCTATTCTATTTCGTTTGCTGGCGAAACAGCCGATGTGAAAGATAAAGATGGGAAACTAAAGGCTAGGGCACATTTCGGATTTAAGATGGAATGTTCTGCGAGCGGAGTAGTCAAGGGGAGTCTTCCCAAAATTGGGGATGAATTTGAAGTTGATGGCAAGGCTTTTACGCTTACTTCTGTTGAGGAGAGTGGCTCAAATGGAGAATTTGTTAAAGTGAGTCTGAAGGGCGTGAAGTATGGCGACGGAACTTCTGGCCCAACTCCCGATACTGAAGACTAAAAATGATCGCTCCCGAGTGTGGGGAAGCGTTTTTTTATAACGAACATAAAATCCTTGGGCATAAGCTCAAGCCTTACTGCCTTTATCATCATTTTGTTTTAGATGCTATTAAATCCCCCCTGATGACGGGCGGGCAGGTCGGCGTGATTGACCTTTATATAGCCATTCTTATTTGCAAACAAAGCTACCCCATATCATTCAAGGTTCTGCCCTCGCCTAACTGGTGGTCTATATTATTAAACTCATTTCGTTTTGGTTATTACCAAGCACGCTACAAAACATCTAGGGAAGTTTCAAAGTTTCGTTCGTACACCGATGACTATTGCTCTCGCCCATATTTTTGGGAAAAGAAGGACGGCAAAAAAGCTGATAGCGGTGTTCCCGACATTCTCACCCTTATGGTCGCCTTAATGGTTGCCTTCAAGTATACCGAGGCCGAGGCGTGGAATTGCCCCCTCGGTAAGGCCATCTGGCTGACGGCGACAAACTCTATTCTTAACGGAGCAGAATCTCGAATCATATCCGCCGAGGCAAAAGCATTTATGGATTCGATGAAGAACGGAAGAAGCTAATGGGAATGGGTGGAGCAATGGAATTGGTCTTCAAGGCCATTCTGGATAGGTCGAATGTAGCCTCTGGATTGAAGGCTATTGAGGGACAAGTGCAGACCTTCACACAAAAAATGAAAAATATGGGTGTGATGGGTGCTGTGGGCACGGAATTATCAGCGTTGGGCAAGAGCGGAGGTGGGGCACTTCAAACCTTGGGAGCTTTGGCGGGGGTGGGTGCATCCATCGGTGCTGGATTCGGGGTGGCGATGCAAGCCGTGAGTGGGCTTACTGGCGTCCTAAAAGCGGGCTTAATTGAGTTTGATAAATTCCAAGAAGCCACCCTAGAAATCGCTCGGTTTACTGGCTCAATGAAGATGGCTAAGGAAAAGATGGAGGAGTTTGATAATTTGGGAGAGGAACTTTCCACGGGTGACGAACAATTAGCTGGGGCTTATCGCATCCTTCGCCTGATCGGTGGAGAGGCAATGGCAACCTCGGATAACATTCGTATGATAGCGGATGCGTCGGCAGCGGGTCGTGGGGGCGTGGAGGAGTTGGCTCGTTCTTTTGCGATAGTATCAGCCAGCATTGAATCGGGCGAAGGCACAGGAAGATTCGGTATGCAGTTGGCGAGAATGGGGGTGATCTCCTTTGATGCCAAGGAAGCCATTGATTCACTTGCTAAGGCTGGCGGGAAGACATCGGAGGCAATGGCGATTTTGACTAAAGAGTTTGGCAAGTTTGCTGGCTCTGCCGAAGCCAAGGGTAGAACACTTTCGGGAGCGATGGTTAATTTGAAGGACTCAGTCGGAGATTTGTTTAAGTCACTTGCACAACCTATTTCTGGAACTCTCGCCAACATCATAAGGGATTCTGCGGATGCCATCAAAGAGTTTGAACCACTCGCCAAGGTTCTTGGGACGCTACTAAACGGAGTATTACTGATTGTGAATGGGCTGACCACGGGATTTATGAATTTCCTCGATATAGCTAAAGCCGTTGGGAATTTTGGAGATGATGCCTCATTCCTTGAGGGGATGGAAAAGGCGATGGAGCGGGTCGAAAAAAGGACGGCAAACCTAAAGCGGGAGCTTGCTCGGAATCCGACTACTGGAATGGTCGATGGCGAAGACAAAGTGGCACAAACTGAAGTCGATGCCAAATATGATTTCGATGAAGGAGCAGAGAAGAACTCCGAGAAGATCGCCAAACTAAACAAAGAGATACTGGAAATTAAGAAAAAGACAGCCGAATTATCTATGACGGAGGGCGAGAAACTAAAAGCACTTGAAGAAGAGCGAAAGGCGAAAATAGCTGAAATAGAGGAAGCCGAAAAAAGAAAAGCCGAAGCTGCTCTTAAGGGCACGGCGGGGGCATCGGCCAATGAAGCCATAGTCTTGAATCTCAAAAAGGAGCAGTTGGCCATTGAACTTGAGATGGCTCAAATTGCGGAAAAGGAAAGACAGGCAAAATTAAAAGCAGCCGAGGATGAAAAGAAAAAAACCGAGGAGATACGAGACAGGATTAAGGATGGCAGGGAAAAGAGGGAATTTTCAAAATCAAACACGAATCAAAAGCTCGAACTGAACGCACAAGAGAGAGCCAGACTTTCCGCCGAAAAAGCACAGATATTAGGCGAACAAGGAGGCGATACGCCCGAGAACAATCGCAAAATAGCCGAAATAGATGAGAAATTGGCAAATAACGCCTATCAGAGAGAGGACATTGTAAACGAACGAGACACCGATTTCGCAAAAGCAAAATCTGAAACGCAATCATATAACGATAAAAAGTTGTTGGACGGACTTCGTCAGGAATTCGGAAACCCCGAAGACAATAAAAAGGCTATTGAGCTGGAGAAAGAATTACACAAAACAAGAATTAAACAGCTTGAGGAACAAGCTAAAAAACAAGAACAAGCAGGCGACTTGGGCGGGGCAGAGCGTTCCCGACTCGAGGCACAAAAGGAACAAGATATGATTTCGGGTCTTAGTGCCGATAAGAGACTTGCACCAGGAAGCCGTGGAGCTGAACCAATGCAGGCGGCTGGGAGTCTTGGGGGAAGTCTATTAGGCATCCAAACAGGAGCAAATGAAGCAATGGTGAAGCCACTACAATCCATCGAACAACTGACAAAGATGCAAGCGGACACAATAAAGCAAGTGGCTGACAACACGGGCAAGCCAATAGTCATAACATCGTTTACATAGGAGGTATATATATGGCAACTGGAAGTCAGAGCGTATTCTTAATGGCTGGAGGTAGTGGCTCAATAGACGAGAAGGGCGTAATTTCGCATACCTCTCCTTATTATTGCCCCAAAGACACAGACCCATCCGCCTTAGATGCCTTCCCCAAATCCCCCGAAACTCCAAAGTTTAGGGTGCAGCTGGAGGAGCAATCTAGGAATTGGAAGGATAATGGCGATGGCTCATATACTGTTTATATTACCTACGAGGGCGGGGAGGAGGGTGGGCAGGGGACATCAGGAGCGTGGTTTGGCGGGGATGAGGCCACTTATGAATTGGCTGCTTCTCTAAAAGACATTCCGATTGAACAGCACCCAGGCATCGCTGGCCTAATGGAGCAATACCACGGAACAAGAGTTGGGAACGGCGTGGTGGAGTTTGCTCAAGGAACTCCATCCGCACCGAATCCGATGTTTGGAGTGAAAACTTTCAAATGCGTTAGCGGAACGCTTCGCAGAACAAGAATTGTCTCCACTATTGATGATAAAATTCTCGAAAGTGTTGGGTCTGTCACGACCAAGGTAGGCTCATTCCCAACCCTTAATTATGACGCACCAGATGGGAAGGGCGGGAAGAAAAAAGAACCGAGAGAATGGCTAAAACTTACACCCACCATCACAAAGAGGGGTAACAAATTTACTCTTACAGACGAATATATGCTATCCCCCAAGGGCGGATTCCCCCAATATGTTTACGACCTTATAGTTTCCGCTTAAGCCAAAATGCTTTTAAGCGTTTTCAATCCAGAGCGGGATAACCCCGAACAAAAGTTTCAAGAGATATTTGCCTATTATGGCAGGACAAAGGTGAACGACCCCGCTACCGCTACTGGTGCGGGCGAGGAACATTTTGGTCAAGGTCAAAGCATTACCTACACGCACCGAGACTATGAAGAACCCCCATTCAGAGTCCACGCCGTCATCCACACAAAAGTCGAGGGGAATGTCACAACTTGGACTTCACAGGCACAAGCAAACTCCCAATGGGGCGGTAGTCGTGTTGAGGTTTATACTGGCGTCATTAACGGATTGATGGTGCAGATAGATGGAAAGGAATTTATAGAGAAGCCATATACTAAGGAGATTGATTCCAATATGTTTAAGCAAAACAATGCTTTCGGCGTAGTATTGAGGATTGAAAACACAAGAGCATCACTAGAAGGTGGCACTCCTCCAAAAAGTGAGATAGTTTTTCGCACACTAACTCGCATTAGCAGAGTTAAACTTAGAAAGATTATTGGAGCGGGTGGCAAGCCCACATTTGATCTGAATAATCTCTGGAACGGAACAAATGGCAAGGGGGGTAACGCAAGGGGTCTTCTCAATAAAGATTCCACAAAGCGACAATGGACGGGGGATAAGTCTGTCGGTGAGCTGTTGCTTGCGATCATAACACCGCCCCCATCACGAGTCATCCAAGTCGTGACAAGAAACATAAATTACGGAATTTACTGCACAAATTTCTCAACTCATAAACACACTTTTTGGGGCTAATATGGGATATTTTGAACCTAATATGGTCAAGGGGAGAATCGAGCAATTCCCCCTAACAAAGTATCACGCCCTACTCTCCGTTAAGTCTGGCGACCCGATAGCTCCCGCTATTCAGCGATTACAGGGTTGGATTGCGAGACACCAACCCGAAGAGCATCATATGGCTGCTATTGATTTTGATAAGTTCGGAGTAACGATTACGAGCGTTGGAGAGGGGCTAATAAGCCGTCCGTTTGAGTGCACTTTTCAGACTAAAGACGGAATGTTGAAAGCGTTTATTAAGTTTGGCAGAATAAATGGGAAAATATTTGCCCCAAGGTTGGCTATTCCAGAAAGTGTAGAGAAAGACCTTTTCCCCTGCACCAGCCAATATAATAGCACTTATCGTGCAATCGAAGGTGCTGGGCAAGTTCCAGATTCACAGGAAGCAATGGCTTTTATAGTCCTAGAAAAAACCGAAACGAAGAATAGTGAAGGCATCAAAGAGTCGTCATTAACTGGCAAAGTGGAGATTCATATGTTGCCCGTCACGCCCGCAAAAAAGAAGGATAAATGTTTCATTCCTATTGCATACCGAACTAAGCAGGGGCGGACAATTCAAGTGAATAAGGGGAATGTGCTTGTCCACGAAATTAATATAAAAGGGAAATCACTTTTTTTTGAGTCAACGCTATGAGTGTTCCTATTACTGGAAGGCGTGGGACAACTGATAAGAGTTTTGCTGGAAAGTCATTTATCATTAAGGCATCCGAGTACAATAGAATGGTCACAGGCATTACAGATAACCTCCCTATTCAAACCAATTATCGCCGTGAAGCCTTATCGCACCCATTCAGAGTCGTTGCCACCTCCAAAACCTATCCCAAAACGCATAAAAGATATGAAGAATTTACCCTCCCCCAAGAAGCAATGATTCAACTATATGGACAAGAAAGAGCACGAGCAATGGGCGAAGTAAAATTTGAAAATGTAGCCCATTGCGTCAGCATTGACCCAGGAGTTTGCTTCTGTCAAGACACGGCAAATGTCGGGCCATCTTTTGTCACGGAGGCTTGGCTTTTAGGGGTCAAGGCTATTGAAAGAATCAAGGCCGAGATCAAGGAGCTTGATTTTTCAAGTTGTCTCGGTGGCAAGACCCCCCCCGACCCCACGAAAGAGCCAGATAAAAAGTTTGTAACTTTTCTTTGGGAGGACAGCCTCTTGCAATTAAAGTTTGAAAAGTACGGCACAGAGCTGAAATTCACCGCCGATGGCGGGGTGAAAGAGGTTAAAAAGACAATACCCTATCCCTTTGCGGACTTGGGCGTGGTGGCGGATGGTTCGGATGTTAAGGATAAAACCCTTTTCCATAGCGATATTGTAATGCGAATAACGAGACCCAAGATGAAGCCGTTTTTCGAGTTTACGCCTGATGGCCTTCTGGCGGGGAAATCCATTTTGAATGTTGGGCAAACATTTGATGTCCCCTCAAACTGCGGAGAATCTGTTCTTGTTTCTTTGCCTAGTTATGTCCCCCCACCCCCCTCGAGAGGGGGAGGTTTGGGCTTATATTCCTTGTTATTGGAAGCTGATACCGATTTGGGCTTGGACGAATTTGTGGTGGCACGAGTTTATGTCGTAGCCCCATTTATGAATCTAAGTAGCTGGCCTAAAACAGAAAAACCTCCAAAAGAGGATGATGTCATTGCGTTTAATGCAAATTTTGTGCAACAGAGATTTTTTAGCAATGTTTGTTACGGATGGACGAATACCCCCAAACCAGCCGAGGTGAAGGAAGACCCAATGCTTCCAGTTTTAGGGGTGTTAGGTGTACTTGCTGGCGGAGTCGGTTATTTCGCAGCAGCGACGATGTTATCCTTTAATGAGACGGCGAGCAGTCTAGTGATGGCCTTTTTGAAACAAAAGAAAATCGAAGGAAGACTATGGTATGTCTAGCGGACTAACAGCACCATTAGAATCTCCGTGCCCTCACACCGAGGCGTGCTCATTTTATGGCAGATGCATTAAAAATACCGATGAGGCTTCTAAAAAATACGCCGTAAGCTGGGCTAGTTTTCAGCAAAGAGCAGGAGGGAGGGCTGGTGTGGGCACAAGTTTTACCCCCGATGGGTGGTCAAATAAGATAGCGTCGAGCGGGCTTGGCTTTGCTCCTCCTCAATTCTCTCCAACCCTATTTAAGGAGGGGGAGTGGATTAGTAGCGGGTCATCAGTAGTAACTTGACACCCACAACCCTTATATGTCTACCGCCCGCCTTTTGTACTGCAATTTGACTAAAGGCACTCTTTCCACCTCCGCTACTGGAGGCAACGCCCCTACGGGCTTTCTGGGTGCACTTAAGTTCGGTGATACCATTAAGTTAGGCTTGAGGTTACTGAAAGAGGTCGGCTCTGTGGTGGTTGAGGCTTCGGATGTGGCAATACAGGGGATAAAAATTACCATTAGCCCCGCAGATCGCCGACCGACATCGGGGTATTACAAACTTCAAATTAACAACATAGAAACAGAGCCAATCGCAAAAAACGCATCTGCCCAAGAGTTGGAGGATGAGCTTAATCGAGTGGCGGTCTTATACGGCAACACCAGCAACCCTTGGAGCGTCTCTTTTATTAATGGAAGTTATATTATTAAGCACCCGCTGGCGGGTTACTACCCCATTACCTCAACCGAAAACAAGCTGTCGCCCATTTCCTTTGTCACCCTTAAGGCTTGGGAGCTGGATGATGTCAAGTTTCAGTCAATCCGCCTTACCCAAGCCCCTTGTGCAGTTACCACCGATTTCAGCTTGGTCGTTCCGAATCAGCCTTATGTAACAAGAATTCTTGGCGGACAATATCCTACTTCACTAAACGAGGGGACGGACGAGGTTCAGCAACTTATCGTCCCTAACGAGTTTAGGGGCGGATTCCAAGTTAAAAGAGATCAAATTGGCTCGCTGGTATTAGGAACAACCCTCGATGCAGCGACTCTAAAGGAATCCCTAGATAAGATGTCAAAAAATCTTAAGGGCACTTATACAATCGGTACCCCAGTTCAAGGCGAGAAAAGATTCACAATCACATTCGGCGGGGGGCTGGGGCAGTCACCCCAACCAATGCTAACCATCAATGTCGTAGATTCACCTAACGGCGATCTCACATTTCGACTTCCGCTGGATTCAATTTCATTGCTCGAAGCGATTAACAATAAAACCCCTCTTGTGATGGAGGGCGAAGGGATTGTTACAGACGACCAAACCACGAGAAAGATTACGCTATTTTCTTTTCCAATTACAATCACCAACAAAATTTCTGAGCCACAGCAAACTGCACTATCAAATGTAAATTGGGCAGTTCCGCCAGAACCCTCAAACTACATTCCTTATAGCCCCTCCCAAGTTCTTTTCGGCTCGCAACATTACGAGGCGATTATTGGTGGAGCTTTAAGCAAAAGATACGATATTACACACAATCTAAATCCAGCGGGTAACACCACAATTTATGGGATTCATTTAACCCTGCGAACGAATACTGCGGGTGGGAGGAGACTTAGGGATGATGAGTACACTCTGACCTTCGGCGATAACAATAATCTTTCAATCACTACGACAGCAGACTGGTCAGCCAACAGCCTTATAGCGACAATTTCAACCGCTGGCCCACGCTCCGCCTTTCAGCAACATCAGCACAGCATTGCCGAAATCACAGGTCTGTCGCAGGAGATAGAAGACCTCAACGATCAAGTTGACCAAATTGTAGCCGTAATGCCAGCAATTCGTGAAACCCTAAACACCTTACAGACATCGTCAAACGCTGAGTTTACAACTCCCATTAACTTAACCTTTTCTGTTTTAGGCGTTTCCAAATACAAGGACGGAACGGCTCTTCCCGCCTACGGCACGGATGAGGCCAGCTATTTAATGCAAGAGGCCAAATGGAATCTGGAAAAACTTCCACGAACCGCACCATTGCTTTATGGAGCTATTCACGATTCATCGGTTGAGAATGTTGCAACAGCCCCAACTAAGGGTGCGGTTAATGGAGTTTATAGAAATGCTTCTTCCAAATCATTTAAGCTCGCCAATGGCGAAATCATCCTTCCCAATGAGTATATCGGCTCAAACGGAGCATTGATTTACAAGGTTTGGAAGCCATACGACGATAAACCATCTTTCTACCCCACAGCTTACGAAAAGACGCTTTGGACAATAGTAAGCAACGACCAGCTTTTGTGTATTGGTCGCTACTTTCAGGCTATGTTTGCAGTCGGTACATCATCCTATCTATCCAATGTGGCCGTGAAGTTTAGTGTCGTGGTCGAGCACGGCCAGTTTGTTGAAGAGCAATCGGCCTCTTACGGGGCAAATCTGGAACGATTAGCATTTACACACACCGCCTTATCTCAATCCATCATCGTTTCTCCGCAACCCCAACAGCATTTATACGGACTAAAAATAAGCCGTGCCCTTATCGCCGATGTCGATGCAACCCCGATTACCTACACCGAAACCTTCAAACAGGATAAAAATATCGCTGGGCTTTGGTCGGGGACTACCACCATACCCACTTCTGCCAACATCGCCATTCGAGCCAGAGTAACTATGTTCGACATAGAAAACACCGCAAACGCACAGGGGTTTATTGGTATTAATCTAATGGGCAATGACGATGTTGCAATTACCCCCAGCGAGCGACTCGAATTGGGGAAGAAGCCCAAATTTGTTTTTGCGACATTGACATAAAGAAATAGATATGGCAATTCCAGTAATAAATCCTTGCTCGCCCGTTGCCTACGCAACAAATCAAGACTTCACATACCAACTCTCAGCAAGCAATTATCCCTCCTATTACAGCTTAGATGCGGGTCAAGTTCTGCCATCTGGGGTTATGTTTGACAGATATTCTGGTAGGCTTTTTGGGGCATCGGCCACAGAGGGTATATGGCACTTAACAATTTACGCAACCAATAGTGACGGAACTTCTGCCCCCGCCTATTTAACATTTTCTGCTTTTGCCCCCGCCTATCTTGGAAGCATCACAAAGAAGGTAAACATAGAAACCAACACAATGTTGGCCGTGTTCTTGGATGGCTCAACGGATTACGATACCTACGCAAAACTCAGCGACGCCGTATTGTTTGATTTATCATTCACAACTGGTGGCGTTGCGATTAGCCCAAGGATTGCCTCTGCAAAGGTTGGAATTAAGGCTTTAGACACAGAGGAATATATATTCCAGACCGATGATACAAACTTTTCAAGCAAGAGCATATTTGTTGAAGGAAACATTAAGACATATTTTTATGTCCTTTGTGATTTTGCAAATGGTGGGCTAAAGGAACGGCTTGCCCTAGAAGCAGCCGACAGCGGAACAAAGTTTGATTTTATGGCAGAAATTGAAGTTAAGGTGGAAAGCCCATCTATGAGAGGCAATCCTATTCTAACAATTACCACGAAAACCTTTAAGCTAAGACTTGTTAATGACTTTGTGGCATGACCTCTCCATCAATCGGCACAGACTCTTGGGATAGTAGTCCTCGCCTTCTTGCGGTATCCATTATTGATGTAATGGAATATTTATCAGCGTCCACGGCAGTTCCATCAAAGCTATTATACTCCGCACCAGACTTAGTTTCAGCACAAGTCCCGATAGCAAGTCCTTATGGCGGATTGTACAATACGAGTGCAATGATGTTTTGCCCAACTGACAATATGGCATTTCATACAAATTATCAGACATTAGCCTTGGCAGTATATACTAACGCATTTAATGATACTGCTGGTTCAGATCAAACATTCTTTCAGAGCTATTTCGGCGGTGTTCTCTCGGATTACAATAGAGAACCAGTAGAAGGGGAGGACGCTGGCTGGAAGTCCACTTCACCAATGATAGCAAACTCTTTTACAGATTACTTAAGAATAAACTACTATCACAACATAGACACAGGCTTTGGGTCGGGTGGTGAGACTGGTCGAGATTGGGATTCTAGTACAAATAATGCCCAAGGATTTTGTTATATTGGAAATGGAGAAACTACCTTCTCTGGGGCAGATATTTACGGAAATCTACCTCCCTTAAGTGCCGACAATGTAACAGACCCCAGTGCATACTATTATTGGAAAGCATTTGTAGATGGAGTGGAAGTCAGTTTCACCACTACAACTAGCAACGAAAGACTCTCTTGGACGACAAGTGGGGCGGTAGCAAGTGGGGCGAAGGTGCAGTTTGTTGTCGCACTTGTAATGCCTCAAGGGGGTAGCCCTGATTTACTTATTCCATTCAGAATAGCAAAAAAATATCCCCACAAAAGGTTTTCAAAAATAGTTCTCAAACCCACGGCCTTCTTTGCCAAAAAAGAACATATCTGCGTTTTTCAAATAAAAACTCCCGATGAATCAATTACATTTAATGTTCAGTTTTACAATCCATTAACCATTCCCGCACTTTCAAACGGCTATAACTTATCCTCCTCAGAATCTTATACGATAGGACTTAGCCCTTTAGACTTTGTGGCTATTGGAAATGCGTTCGGCTCGAATTGTAGAATGGTGGGAGGGGCATTGCCCGATGGGATAGTTTACGCACGGAGTAACGATGGTATTCGGTTATACGGAACACCTACTCAAACTGGAAGTTTTAGGTCTTACTGGATGATGAACGCCCCGATGCAGTCTCAATGGATAGACGGCTCTTATTGGGGCTGTGCAGACATTGAGGTAGTGCCACCAGTAATAGACCCTCTTGACCCTCTTGACCCGCCCCAACCTCCGCTTCCTGAGCCACCTTGCCCCCCTCCGCCACCGCCACCTCCGCCTCCACCACCTCCGCCTCCACCACCTCCGCCTCCACCGCCTCCGCCACCGCCTCCGCCACCGCCACCTCCGCCTCCCGCTCCTAGTGGTGGCGATGGCGACCAATGGTCTGATAGCAATAGAGAGGAAGAGATAGGCGAAGACTACGATTGGAATAATCAAACACCAAGATGAGTGCCACGCTTGCCGATGTGAAACGAGGACACACTTGTTCAGTAGATCAATACGATGTCTATGAATGGGGTGGGTACTATGTCTATTACCAGCCCGTTCCAAAATATGTAGCGTTAGATTTAATAGTTGTTAATGCAACCGCTTGCTATTCTTTCGCCTACATAATGCAGGTTCTGATAGGTAAAAATGATAAAAGTTGTATATCCGCTAAAAGAGTAGGTGGAACAAACATACTCACATACCAAGGTGGAGTCTTTTATATTAACGGAGGAGACTGCGGTTATATATTAAACGATGCTGATTTCCAAGCCTCTGATTGGCAATTATCTGGGTCATGCTCTGGCTCTCTTCCAGTAATTAGTGCATCGGGAGCTTTGAATAAAAGTGTTTTCAGACAACAATGGACAACCTCTGGAGAAGGCATCGACAAACAGAATGTTGTTAGGGGAACTCTTGTCGATGGAATGAGGTGGCAGAAAGCTGTAACTATTGCCGACAAAAAAAGTTCAAACGATACAAGGGGCAACTTTTGTGTTGGAACTATTTTATGTGAAAAGGGTCGGGGGTTTATTAAGACTAATTTCCGACAATGGAACTCCTCTGTCCCCATAAAGTTCTGGCTGGGGGCGGGTTTTCCAAGATCAGAAGCTGATGGGGGGCACGGGACTTTTGCCTACATCGTTGACGGGAAAAAATGGAGATATGAACCAACAGACTTCGAGCAAAGCACAGATACGGCAATAGCCGACCCAACTGCTCCATCTACTGCTAACGGCACATATACTAAGGCATTAAATCAGCAGTATATTTCCTACATTGTTTATGTCCCAGCGGGTAATGCGGGAGCACAATGGTCATTAGACATCGCATTAACAAAAAACGCCTAGTTGACATAAGGTGACAGGGTATGACGCAAGACCTTGTTGTAAATATTGGCGAGGATTTTTACGCCAAACTACTCATACGAGAGGGTGTGAACAGGACAGCAAAAAACCTTACTGGATATACATTTGCGGGCGGAATAAAGTCGGCTTTTACTGACATTGAAAACATTGTTGACTTCACTTTGGCCTCTCCATCTTTGGGGGTCATACTCGCAACCATACCAGTTAAGCAGGTCGCTCGCTTGCAGGACTTTCAGCTTTCTCAGACTGGAGCGAGGAAAGCCGAATTTGTTTACACAATTTCAATGACACTAAATGATGCCCAAACCCGACTATTGGACGGCAAAATAAAGCTGAATTTATCTGTATGACACGGACAATCATTCATATTGGGCAACAAGAAGTCGAAGTCGACCTAACCGAAGAGCTAAAAATCGTAGTGGATTTAGAATAAAGGAAAAAAAACAATGAAACTCTATATTAATAATGCAACCAATTCTCTGGTCACATCGACCACCTTAGCAACCGCCCCTACCATCACCCTGTTTAAGGAAGATATTTCATCGGTTGAAATCCGCTTTGTCGAGAATGGCTCTGTTGTGGACATTGGAACGCCCACCATCCGTCTTGCTCTGGGGAAAGACGGCGGTTTGATCGCTCTCACCGATTCGTGGACAAAGAACGGCACAGGAGCGACAGCCTATTGGACTGGAAGTTTCAACTTAAACACCCAACAAGCCGAAATGGTGCTTGCTGGATTAAGCAGCACAGAAGCAATCCTCGAAGTGGAGGTAAGGCAGGGGACTTCGATCGCCACTAAAGCACAAATATCCGTCACGCTAAAAACCGATTTAATCAATGAGACGGATACGGCGACTGACATAGGAAACATTGTCACGATTGGTGCGAGCCATATTGCGGGCACAACAAATGTTCACGGGATTGCCAATACAGCCAATCTTGTTCTTACTAGCGATTCCCGTCTCACAAACTCAAGAGCACCCACGGCTCACAAGTCTTCTCACGCAACGGGCGGTACTGATGCTTTAAGTGCTTCTGATATTGGTGCAGTCGTGACAACTGATACACGAATTGCAAATATAGAAGGCGGGTCTATTGATACTAGGGCTGGGGCAGTAACAGAACGCAGTTGGGAAGTACCAACAGGAGACGAAGAGAACCCATTTGAAACACAAACCGAAACTAGCCAAGCTGGCGGTAGTAATGGAAACATTATTCTAAAAGGCGGGAATGGTGGCTTTGGTAGCTCGGGTGGGGGAGTCGGAGGGAACGCTGGTTCAATAAATACAAGCGGGGGACTTGGAAGTGATGGTAGAGGTGGGAATGGTGGGTCTATTTTGCTAGTCGGTGGTGTAGACACGGCTGATGCTGGCTCAATCAATTTAAGTGGTGGAAATACTGTTGGAAATGGTGGGAGCATTATCAGCACGGGAGCCAATGGAGATGGCTACAACGGCGGGACTCTAAATATGTCGGCTAGTTCTAATGGGAATGGTGGCTCAATCGACACTTCAAGTGCTGGCGGTTCAATCATTACCTCAAGTGGCGGTGGCTCAATCAACACATCTGGAATAGGTACGACACCATCAATCGGGCTTGGAGCAAGTTGGAGCAACGGAGGCACAGGGAGAACAACCCTTATCGGTCGAGTGGGACAAGCATCATATTATCCCGCTAATTGCGAAATTAATAGAGATAAAACAATCTATCTTCCAAACGCAGATGGAACGATTGCCCTTGAATCATTTGTCAAAGACATCGCCGCAGATTACTTGTACAGGTACGCTGGAATAGATGGTGGCTATGTTATTACCAACATCAAGTTTAAGTCTGAGGCTAATGTCCTAACTGCTGAGTGGAATAGAGATGTTACATTAGCTAAGAATAATGCCTTCACGCCATTTACCAAAGTTTCTGGTGGTGGTGGTTTCGTTATGTTGTGGAATGGAAGTGAGCTACAAGTCTCTTATGGTGACGAAGAATTTTTTATTGTTCAGCACGCAAAACTTATTTCTACAATTAGAGAAAAATCGCAACAAAATGGTACAACAACATTTAACACTTATGATGTTTGGGCTGCTACTGATTACAACGATTATCTGCCTTATACGGGCTATGAACTTTGCGAAGTTACTTGGATTAAAACAGAGTTAAAATCGAATATTCCTGCGGGTAAGCTAGTTCTTGGAAATACAGACAGAACAACCACTATTCAAGCAACCTCAACCGCCCCCAGAACAATAAGCATACCAGACGCAACTCCGCAGGGGGGGACTTTTGCACTTTGGCCTAGAGTTCCATACGGAGGAATCCTTTCCGCAACTAATATAGACGCTATCTCAAATGGCACATTCCCAATGATTCAAGGTAGTGGAACTGGTGGCGTTATTACCATACTCAATGGAGTAATTTCAGTTACAAGTGCTGGTAGTGGATATGTGGATGGCGTTGCCACAAAAGCTGGTGGAAGCAGATTCAACCTAGTAACTCAGGCCACTTTACCTGCCCCTGCCAATCTTCCAGTAATTACAACAACTGGCGGGAATATTTCGGCTGGCTCCTTCGGAACTACTGCCAACACATTCTGCCAAGGTGATGATGTAAGGCTTGGGGCTAAAACCATATTTACGCTTGGCGGGGAAGCAAAGACTACCTTTGCGTTAGACACACCTTATTTGTATGGGGGTATGCCCACCAGAGGACCGCAATTATCTGGGTCGTATCTCAATGCGGTATTAAAAATATTGGGTAATTTTACAGTTACGGGAATATCCATACATCAATACTTGCCAAGTACGACAACCGCCACATTGACTTATCAATTAGTGCGAGTAACAGGGGCAAGCTCATTCGATGCTCTGGGTTCAAGTATTGTTGTTGCTGGTAACAATAATTTAACTACTGCAACAAGCAGTCTTTCTGCGTCAATAAATAACGGAGATCAAATTGGTCTCATACTTCGGCTTGGAGTAAGCGGAGCTGTTCCCAGCAATACTTTTGCAACAACTATATTAGCAAACCTCTATTGCGTACCACGATGAAGCGTGAAACTACCGAGACGAGAATCGCTCGGATAGAGGAGAGGCAGTTGGGGATTTCTCAAAAGCTCGACACCTCAATCTCGATGCTGGAGAAGTCTCTTGCCAACTCTGGCGAAATTCTAGGCTCTCTCAATAATAGAGTCACGGCTTTGGAGGGATTCAAGGGGCAAATCGTAATGATAGCCTCTCTTGCCAGCGTTGGCTTTTCAATGATATGGGAGTGGATTTATAGAAAATTTCTAGGGGAGAGGTGAAATACAGAAAGTTTGTCGCTGGCTTTGATTTGCACGGCGATATGCAAGACAAAGAGGCGGTCAAAAAAATTTTAGATTTTACCTTCAAGATATTTAAGCCCGAGGTGAGAATCTTCGGGGGAGACCTATTTGACTTTCGGTGCATACGCAGGGGGGCGGGGAAGGCCGAACAAGCTGAAAGCCTTATGGACGATGTGGCGATGGGTATGGATTTTCTAAAAGAGTTTCGACCGCATATTTACTTAAGGGGGAATCATTGCGAGCGGTTGTGGGACTTGGCCGAAGGGGAGGTGGGGGACGGATTAAAAAGAGATGCTGCCGTTAAGGGGGTAAATGAGATTGAGGATATATGTAAAAAGCAGGGGACACTCATCTATCCATACGACAAACGCAAGGGGGTACATCGTGAGGGAAAACTCCTTTTCATCCACGGCTACGCCCACGGCGTTTATGCGGTACGAAGAAGCCTCTCCACCTACGGCGAAAGCCTTGTGATGGGACACATCCACGCCAACCATCAAACCACCATCGAAGGACTGAGTCCCAAAAGGGGATGGTCTTCGGGGTCTCTATGCCGTACCGACTACCAATACAACCGAGGAAACTTGTCCTCTTTGGCACACGAACACGGCTTCGTATACGGCCTCCTATTTGACAACGGCGACTTCATAGTGAACCAAGCTCGCAAGACCTCTGGGCAATGGGTTGTGTCAGATAGCTTTAGGAGAATATGAAAAAACTTTCTTGGGCGGAGGTAATCAAAAGCGAGCTTGAGTCGAAGATTGAGAAAGTTCCTGACGGCTGGAAAACACAGGCACAACTCTCCGATGAACTAAAAGTCACCAGGAGCTATGTCGGCAAGCTGATTACCCGCCTCTTGGCCAGCGGAAAGGCCGAACAGAAAAACTATGTGGCAAAATGCGGGTCAGGGAACACCATTCGCAAGCAGATGCATTATCGGCTCAAGGATTGACATATATCTTTTATATATGAAGAACAATAAAACTACTTGGTCGGGCATCATCAGTATCTTAGTGGCAATCGGGTCAGCCGTGGTTGAATTCCTAAATACTGGCTCTGTTCCTAATTTGGGCGTATTGATCTCAGCGATCTCCGCTGGGGCTGGCCTTATTATGGCCAAGGACGCAACTCCATCCAAGTGATTACAGGGATAATTGCGGGGGTAATTTCACTTATCACCGCCGTTATCACGGCATATGTCAAACTACGCCGATCTCCCGAGGAAAAAGAAAGGGAAGGGGCGATTGATAAGCACAATAAGAATCGTACTGCTATTGAGCGTGCTTTTCACGAGTAGTTGCTCCACCACACACACCCCATCTGCTCGATTACCCTATGGGGGGGTTTCTCGCCTTATGGAGATGCCCGAATTCAAGGAGGTACAAACCTCTACACCCGCCGTGAAGAGATGGGCAAAAACCGCACTCGAGGAAGTGAATGACCTCGAGTTGAATTACCAACTTAAAAAATGACACTCGAGGAGGCCAGATTTCGCAGTTTGGGACACCTAGCACGGCTAGAGCCATCCTTTCAGGCTCGTGCTAGGCGTTGGTACGATTTGATGATTGGAACACCCTTGTTGATTTATTGCTCACTCCGCACACCCGAAGAGCAGGATGCATTATACGCCCAAGGCCGTGTTGCGGGTCATTCGGGGGCAAAAGTTACCAACGCCAAGGGCACTCCCGTTATGCAATCCCTACACGGCTACGGAAAGGCGTATGATTGGTGTCCCTTGAAAGAAGAAAAGGGAGGGTGGGCAACGGCTTGGGAAAATGTTTCTGCCTATAAAAAGGGGCAAAAGATCGCTGATGAATTATCAATCCGCCATCTGACTTGGGAACTTCCTCATTTAGAAGATGGTTTGGTCAGCGGGTGGCGGGAGTGTGTGATGGGCGGGGCTACGGACGGAGATTTAATGCATCGTGACAATCGCCCAGAGAAAATTCACCGCAAAAAAAAGTTTTTTGTCGAAAAATCAAAATAACGCTTGACGGCTGTTTGCGGTCTGTCTTTTTAAGCGGGTGAAATCGTCCGCCGTTAAACCCAAAAAACTCGTCACAATGCCTGTGGTGATATTGAAACTACCTATACATTGGAAAACCGAGTTACAGGCCATATCGAGTCGCAAGGGCATCACACTTTCCAAGCTCCTCCGCATCGCCATTGCCCGTGTTTATAGCCTTCCCGAGGAACAAGCGTGAACACCATCTGCTGTGGTCGTATACATAAGGGGGTAGGGAATAAGACATATAACCCGCTTATACTTCTGACCCTCTTAACGAGTTACGATGGGAAACACAATACCCTGCAAAACCTATTTGATACAATATTTAATAAACGCATATTAAGTGCATATACATTGTATTGGTGGATAAAGACCACACAAGAAACTAACAAGATTGGGGTTTTATGCCCCGAATAAACGCCTGTCGCAAGGGTAAAGTTGGCGAGCGGGAATGGCGTAATGTGCTCCGTTCCCACGGCTGGGAAGCGAGAAGAGGTCAGCAGTTCAGCGGGACAAAAGACAGCCCCGATGTGGTCAGCAATAATCCCATAGTTTTCGAGGTAAAGCGAGTCGAGAGCTTTTCTCCTCGAGAATTATCGAAGTGGGTGGAGAAGGCGAAGGAAGATCAGCAGGGGACACGCCTGACCGCCGTTGCTCATCGAATCAATGGGGGAGAATGGCTTCTTACTTTTAACGCCAACGACTTTCTTTCGTACCAAAACAGCAAAGAACGGCGGGGAGGTACGAAAGGAAACAGCATTGAAACCAACGCACCTATTGAAAAACCCGCCGTTCTTCAACCCCAAACCTAAAGGAAAATAAAATATGAGTCAAACATCCAAAGAACTAACCACCACGCCGTCCGCTGGGACGATTGAGCAACTCGGCAACTGGTTCGCCCGAAGCGGATTGTTCGGTTGCGAAAAGGCAGAACAGGGAATGGTTTTGGCAATGGCTTGCCTGACCGAGAAAAAAAGCCCTGTGCAATTACTGAAGGAATATCACATCATCCAAGGCAAACTCTGTAAGACATCCGCCTCGATGCTCTCCGACTACAAGAGGGCGGGAGGAAAGTGCCAATGGATAAGCGGTTTGACGGACGGCGAAAAGGCCACGGCACGATTCACCTTTAAGGAAAACGATATAGAGGCCACATATACGCTGAAGGATGCCGAGCGTGAGGGATTAACTCAAAAAGGCGGAAGTTGGAAGCGGAACACGGCAGATATGCTCCGTGCCCGCCTTGTTTCCAAGACCCTTCGTATGATCGCCCCCGAAGTAGAGGGTGGTGCGATCTATGAGCCAAGTGAGATCGAGGCCATTCACATATCGCCCACGGCCAATACAACCACCACCACGACCATCGCTCCAACCAACCTCCTCGTAACGGCATCACCCGATGTAGTTGAGGTGGAGGAAACCCCACAGCAAAAGTTTCTAGCTCTTGTAACGGGCAAGGAGAAGGAAGCCAAGAAATGGCTGATTGGCAAAAAGATTCTCGAGAAAGGGCAGATACTTTCTGATGTTCCAGAATCTTTCATCCATCGTGCCCTCGCCAAACCTGAAGCGTTTATCTCGAGGATTAGCGAGTGAAGCATCACGAATTCTCACCCTCAAAGCTGAACCTTCTCAAGGCGTGCGAGAAGTTTGAGAGTCAACCCCCCGATGCATCACGCCACACGGCGTTAAGCCGTGGCACTACAATGCACGAGGCACTCGCCGAAATGCTGAAAGGCAAACCCGCCCCTCTTGAATGGTGGGCGGATGCCGACGGCGTGCAATGGGCGTGCGACTTCATTCTCTCCCGCCATCGCCCCGAGGAACTGAAGATCGAAACGAAACTCCAACTCCTCGATGACGATATGAACGAGGTGACGGCGGGTACACCCGATGTTTTTGTCGCCCCTCAGATCGCTGGCGGGCGGGCGTTCTTATACGACCTCAAGAGCGGGGAGAGTCACGACTACGGAATCCAGATGCGAGCCTATGCAAGTATGGCGGGTTATGTGACAGGAGCGGAGATCGTGGAAATCACCATCCTATATGCCGACAAAAAGTACGCCTCGACCTACCAAGTATCCGCCAACTCCGCACGAGAAGAGATTCTAGCCCTTATAGCGAAACTGAAGCGGAAGGAGGGCAGGGAGACCCCCAACGACTTTTGCGGGTGGTGTGCAAGAGCCTCCGTTTGCCCCGCCCTCAACGAGCGTGCCCTCGCCATTGCCAACGGCAGGGAAGATTGGGTGCTGGAGAATTATCATCCCTCCCAAATTTCCACCGCCACCGAAATGGGGAAGGCACTACGGCTGGCCAAACTCATCGAGAAATGGTGTGAAAGCGTTCACTTCCACGCCACCAAACTTGCCGAGAGTGGTCTTACCCCCGATGGATTCGATTACTCGACACGAGCTGGCTCTCGTTATGTGGCGAACATTCAACTCGCCTTTGAGCGTAGCGGTCTGACCGCCGAGGAGTTTATGCCCCTCTGCTCAGTTGGAGTGGGCGGTCTCTCCGAAGCCATTGCTAAACGCACAGGGGTGAGTACTGCAACAGCGAACAAAAAACTTACTGCGATTTTGGGGGATGCCCTCGCCCAAAAGCCAGAAACAAAAACTCTGAGGGCAATCAAAAAGAAAGAAGACTAAATGAAATACCAATACCTAGACCGAGCACCAACCAACACCCTTCTACCCGAAGGGAATTACAATATGAGAATAAAGGGCGGGGAGTTTATGCTCTCCAAGGCGGGCAATGAAATGCTTGTCGTGGAGCTTCATAGCCCCGAACACGATGCGACCATTTGGGACAACCTTGTGTTCACCGATAAGGCATTGTGGAAGGTGGATTCCTTTCTGAAATGTTTGGGGATGCAACCCGACAAAGGCGAGGAATTTGAATTCGATTCGGACTTTGTCGCACGGCTAGTCGGCAAGAGCGGGCTAGTCAAATTACGAGTGGACGAGTGGGAGGGGAAAAAGAAAAACAAAGTGGAGGCTTATATTGCCGTGACCATTGACGGCAAAAAACCTTCTGCCCGCCCACCCACACGGAAGGTTGGCAGTAAGGCTGAATCCGAAGACGAAATACCATTCTGATGTCACTCCTCATCACCCTACTAGAATGGGCGGTGGGATTACCCCCAACCCAAGCGATGGCCGAAGTTGCGTGCTATGGCTTTGGTTGGGGCGTTGTCCTCATACTGGTTTCCATACCATTTGTCTTGGTCGCTGGCGTGGCAGTCATCGCCGTCAAAATATATGAGAAGTGGAGGGACGAGTGATAACCGCCCCCGATAGAGTTGTTGCTCTCCGCCCTTATCAAATTGATGCGGTTGAGTCCATCCTCACCAGCTTTGGCGATCACGATAAAAACCTTGCCGTGATGCCCACAGGGTCAGGGAAGACGATTGTTTTCGCTGAGATCGCCAACCGCCTTCGTCCACGCAAGACACTCATCCTCGCCCATCGTGAGGAATTGATAGATCAAGCCGTGGACAAAATCCGAAAGGTAAGCGGGGCAGTCAGTATTGGTATCGAGAAAGCCGAACGGACGGCCAACCTCACGGATGATATCGTAGTGGCAAGCGTCCAGTCTATGCTTCGCCGTCCCGACAAGTTCCCAATGTCACACTTTGGGTTGATTGTCTGCGATGAAGCCCACCACGCCTTATCCGATAGTTGGCAATCCGTTTTAGATCGTTTCTCAAGCTGTTGGGTGCTCGGCGTAACTGCCACACCCGACAGGGGCGACAAGCGAGACCTTGGGGGATACTTCGACAACATTGCATATGAGCTAGGAATATTTGAGTTAATCAAATCGGGCTACCTCTCCAACATCTCCGTTCAATCCGTACCTATTAACCTCGATCTGCGGGGCAAGGTACGCACCACGGCGGGGGATTTTAATTCCTCTGACCTCGATTGTGCCCTCACTCCTTATCTACAACAAATCGCCGATGCGATGCAGGAGCATTGTCGGGACAGGAAGACGCTTGTTTTCCTTCCCCTGATCGAGACGAGCAAGCGGTTCACTCAAATCCTTGCGGATAAGGGAATGAACGCCGAACACATCGACGGCACGAGTGAGGACAGAAAGGAAATCCTCGCCCGATTCGACAAGGCAAATAGGCCGTCGGTGTTATGTAATGCGATGCTACTCACCGAGGGATACGATTGCCCCTCAGTCGATTGCGTTGTGGTCTTACGCCCCACTCGTTCCCGCCCCTTATACGCACAAATGGTGGGGAGGGGTACGAGGGTGGATAAGGGCAAAAAGAATCTGCTCCTCCTTGATTTCCTGTGGATGCACGAGAGACACGCTTTATGTCGTCCCGCTCACCTTATAGCCCCCACAACGGACATCGCCGAGGACATCACCCGCCTCTCCGCCTCCGCCTTGGGTCAGGTGGATTTGATTTCAATGATGGAAACGGCCACGGCTCAACGAGAGGAAACCCTACGGCGTGAACTGGCGAAGAACGCCAACAAGAAAGCAAAAGTAATCGACATCAGCGACTATGCCTTATCCCTACACCGATTAGACTTAGCCGACTTCGAGTGTTCGATGCGTTGGCACGATGAGCCAGTTACAACGCAACAAGTCGAGTTGCTGTTTCGATTTGGTATCGACACATCATCCGTTCGTTGTCGTGGACAGGCATCCGCCTTACTCGATGTCATCATTAAACGGAGCAAGATGGGCTTGGCCACACCTAAGCAAGTGAAATGGCTCAAGAGAATGGGCTACAACAAACCCGAAGAGGCCACCTTTGAGCAAGCGAGTCGCTGGCTGGAACAACGATGGGGTAAGAAATGATTCTCGCCCTTAAGATTGCCGTCGGGATTGTACTCGCCGTCATCATAATCAATGTCGGGTTCTGGTTGGGTCTGCTCGTGGTTTATTTTGTCATCACTCTGTTTGAGGCCATCGGAAAGTGGTTGAGATGAGCAAGCCCTTATACAGACGACTCGGCTGGGTTCTCGACATCCTTGAGGATGCTAACAAGGGAATGAAAGAGTTGGTCTTAACATCACCCAACTGCGTCTCCAAAGCCATTGTCGAGAATAGGACACAGATCGCTTCTGCCAGAGCCATTATAAAAGAAATCATCGACTCATATAAAAAGGAAAAAAATGAATCTACCCCCAGCAACCGCAAATAAACTAGCCCAACCCGCATCCACAGGAAACAGGCACGGACAGATCGTGGAGATCGTTTGCTCCCTAGCGGGCAACGGCTGGAGTGAAGACGGCATTTTTGCCGAACTCCGCCCTAAGTATGGAAACGATGTTTCCGACAATGAAATCATCAGCGTCATTCGGTGGGCAATGACCAAGCCATTCAAGCCATCCAAACCATCAGGGGGAGGGAGTCGCCCTCTGCGTATGTATAAGGTGACAACACCCGCCTCCATCACAGGCATCACCCTACCCACCCCCATACCCAATGGGGCAATGGAGTTGGTCAACCTATTCAGCGATGGGGAGTTTATTCAGATCGCCTCTGCCGATGAGGAGGGGAAGCCGTCGTGTGCGGGTACGCTATTAGAGCGAAACACTTGGATAAAACATTTCACCAACCGCAGCCCAGACCAGATTTGGACGGGCAAAAGGGGCTTATATGTGCGTATAAACCCGATGCACCCAGGGGCAAATGGGGGCGACCAGGGAGTTTCGGCTTATAGGCACGCCCTCCTTGAGTCCGATACGCTATCCCCAGAACAGACTTGGCAAATTATAAGCGAATCGGGCGTGCCCTGCTCTCTTGTCATAACCTCGGGTAACAAATCCCTACACGCTTGGGTGCGGGTCGATGCGAGGGATAAGACAGACTACAAGGAGAAGGTCGCCCTACTATATGAGCACTTTGCTCCGCTGGGCTTTGATACACAAAATAGTAACCCATCCCGCTTCTCTCGCTTACCCGACACCACACGAGGGCAGGGACGGCAAGAGTTGGTCGCTACCAACATAGGTGCAACATCGTTTAACGAGTGGATTGAGAGTCGCTTGTTGGATTGTGAGGAGTTGTACCGCTTCAACATCAATGACCTCGCCACCTTTGACCCCGACAATGACCCCAACTCAGTCATCGGCAAACGATGGCTATGCCGTGGTGGTTCTATGTTATTCGCTGGCCAGAGCGGTATTGGTAAATCATCCCTATTAATGCAACTCGCCCTCACTTGGGCAACTGGTCGTGATGCCTTCGGCATTGCCCCCAAAGACAATCGCCCTCTTAAAAGCCTCATTATTCAAGCGGAGAATGACCTTGGTGATATGGCAGAGATGTACCAAGGGGTATGCCGTGGTTTGGGGCTAAACCCCACGGATAAGGCCATTGGCGATCAAATAAACATATATCGGGATACCATACACACTCAGCAGGGGTTCATCGACATCGCCCGCAGACTCATTGAAAGGCACAAGCCCGACATCGTATGGGGCGACCCATTGATGAGTTATTTGGCAGATGATGTCAGTCGGCAGGAAATCGTATCGAAATTTTTGCGGAATTGGCTCAACCCAATTTTACTTTCAACAGGCACGATTTGGATTTGGACACATCATACCCCCAAGCCAAGCAATGACCCTAAATCGAGGTCAGCTTGGACGACCAAAGATATGGCCTATGTCGGATTCGGTTCTTCAGAAATAACAAATTGGGCACGAGAGACCGCCTCTCTTATGAGGGCAGATCGGGAGAGGGAGGTGTACCAATTCGCCCTATCTAAGAGGGGTAAGAGGGCGGGTATGCTCGATGCCCACGGCCAACCCTCCAACGCCATATTCCTAGAGCACGCCCCTGACTCCATATGTTGGAATCAAATAGACTTTCTACCAGAGGGTAGTAACGCACCTATGACTACCAAGCCTGTGTCCAATAAGGTGGATAAGGTAGTGGCCTATCTCAATACCCCAAGACGATATGGGGAGATAATGGAAGAGATCAAAAAAATATTTGGGGCGAAAAGTAAACGCACTATTGAAACAATATGGAAAGATCATATACGAAAGATGTGCTCAAAGGATGAGCTAACCAAGACCTATGTGATCGCCAAAAAAGAGGAGAACCAAGATGATTTTTAGGGCACAAGTAGGGCAGGTAGGGCAGTCAGTAGGGTGCTCCCTGCCCTACCCCTACCCCTATAAAGGGGGGGTAGGTAGGGTAGGGCATATGGGATGCTGGAGGGTAGGGTGGTAGGGTGGCTCGAAGGTAGGGCGGTGCGGATGTTCCTCGGCTCATACAGGGGCGATGGTCGGACTCGCTACTACATCGCTAGGAGGGCACGCCCTATACTCATCCATCGCTATGAACCACG
>Ga0214919_10002643_pt1 | contig 27867 bp, 36 predicted proteins | sample LL1503_MetaG_FD_177994 | JGI IMG/M metagenome (GOLD analysis project Ga0214919, IMG submission 177994) | Freshwater microbial communities from Lake Lanier, Atlanta, Georgia, United States - LL-1503 | ecosystem: Environmental > Aquatic > Freshwater > Lake | place: USA: Georgia | collected...
GACCGATGGCGGCACGAATCTGCGCACTATCAGAAAACACATCGGCAGGCACGTCGATGCCAAGGCGTTCAGCCGCAGCTCTAGCTTCAACATTGACCTGCGCCATTTCTGCGATCTTGGTCTGTGCGGCCTTGGCCTTTGACCCAGTGCCGGAAGCCTCTCGAATGATCTTCCCAAGCTCAACGGCGGCTTCAGGAGTAGATGCTGCCTCCATAATGGGCGCAGCAGCAGGAGCGCCGGGCGCAACAGAGGCAGCAGGTGAAGCCTGTTGTTCAAATTTCCTACCACGCGCAATATATCCTAATTGCGCTTGGGTGAAAGATGCGCGCTCTTCGGCAGTTGTGAAGCGCACAAGATCATCAGCGGTCAGTTCAATTGCACCGCCAGCAGATGGCAGCGGAGCGCCAACCGGAGGCTGGGCAATATACTGAGACGGTGCAGGAGCGCCGGGCGCCATAGCGCCAGGAGAAACTTCAGGGATCACCTGTTCTGGAGGTTGCCCAAGAAAGCGGCTTATTGCTGGGCTGACGTATTTCTCAATAACAGGAGCTACATATTTCTGCGCTGCCGCCCCACCAGCGGTGCCAATAGTAGCGCCCAGCACAGCACCTGGAATACGTTCAACAAGTCCGGCGTCGGGAGGAGCGTTGCCAGTACCAAAAAGACCACCATAAACTCCAGCGCGAGTGGCTTCACCAGCAACCGTTCCCGCTGGTCCGATCTTAGATAGCGGAGAAAGAAGGCCACCGACAATTTCACTGCCTAATGTCGTTCCTGGATACTGCTCTTGTCCGTATTGACGTGCAGCCTCCATTCTCGCGGCGGCTTCTGGGTTGAATAAATTAACGGCTTCCTCTGCAAGGCCAGCCGTTGTTCCCGAAACGAGTCCAGAAGCAACGGCGCTAGTTCGCCCAGGGCCGCCTTCTTCTTTGATTCCGGTAACAGGAAGCTGCCATTGAACCGCGCCACGATCACCAGGCTGGTTCTTCTCCCACCATTGCAAAGCGTCAATGGTTTCCTTCTCAGCCGCGCCATAACCGAGTTCGGACAACCGAGAATTGAACTGGATGAGCGCCTGATCGAATGGCAATCCCTGAGTTTCAGACCAAGCTTCAGCAGAATCCTTACGACGCTGGAAATCTTCGTCAGTCGCAAACTGAGTGCCTTGAGCTACCTTTATATTTGCCTGAGGTGTTTCAGAAGGAGGAGGAGCGCCGGGTTCACGAGCGATGATCGGCTTGCCTTCCTTATCGATAAAACCAAGTCCTCGCAGGTTTTCATCAGCAAGCAACCTGCCTTGACGACCAGCTGTCGATCCAAATCCAAGGATTGCAAGCTCGCGCTGCTGGTCTTTAGTGGCTTGTTCTTTTTCACCAGCGCCTGGCTGTGGGAAAAATATGCGAGCTTGTTTTTGAAACTCATCCGCCCCAATCGCAGCGCCCGATTCAAGGCGAAGCGAAGCAGCGATCCAATTTTCCATGAGATCCAACTGCGTGCGCTGGTTATCAGAAAGATTGGCGCGCGAGAAGGTTGGAGAAATGCGCTGCTGGATCAGAGTTGTCCAATCCTGCGGCCCCATTCTTAAACGCTTCATCTGCGTCTCAGAGGACCTCATTCTTTGATAGAACCCCTGAGCCTTAGCCTGCGATTCAGTCAATCCACCTTCAGAAACAGTTTCGATCTTCCCAGCATCATTGATTTGAAAATTCTGCTCAATAGGAAGATTCCGCTGCTTTTTTTCATCATTGGACAACATGCGCCAGACTTCCGTTGCGCGAAGTGGCGACGGAGTGTCAGGCTCTTTGGGAGCTTTAGGGATAACGACGCCAACAGACGGCGAGGCCGAACTTGGCGCTGGTGCACCACCCAAATGATCGAAAACATTCTGCTCGGCCATTATGGGTTAACTCCCCATGCCTTAAGTTGTCTCATAACCTTATCCATACCTACGCCAGAGCGCACAGCCTCATTGGCCTGATTGATAAGATCAGCGTCCGTCATGTTTGGAGGGCGGCTCGAAAGCGGAAGGATTGTAGAAGCTGGAGGCGGAGCCGAACGCTGACCAACCGGACCACCGCCTGAGCTGAAGCGTGTAAGATAATCTTCGAGCGTTCCGGTATATTCACCGCCATCTGGTGTTTTTGCACCCGTCAAAAGAATCTGGCCTTGCTTAAACGCCATGTTCTTAAATATATCGCGGCCAGCTTCGCTGTACGGATCAATCCCAGCACCGCGCATTAAGGCGCGAGCATCTCCAGAGCCGGTCATCTTATCGGCTGCTTCAGGATCAACAGCACGAACCTGCATGTCAATAACACCCTGAGCTAAGCGCGGATCAGCACCAGGCGTTCCAATCGAAGACGCTAGATCACGCATCTGCGCTTCCAGAACGATGTCTCCGCTGTTTTTAGCGGCATCGGCACGGGTGTTTAGTTTACCAATTGCACCCTCAATGTTTACATTCCCAGACTCATCAGGAATCAGATCCCCATAAGCAGTTCGCGCAGCTTCAAGCAGGAATGCTTTTCGCCCGTCGTTAATGCCCTTCCAGAACGTCTGGATTGCAGCAACCTCTTCTGGAAGTTGACGCATAGCCTCATTGCGCTGTTCCATCGTAGATCCTGGTCCAAGAAGCGTTTTGAACACAGTCTGCTTTCTGGTCGCTTCATCAATTTTGCGCTGAACCTCTGCATTAGCGGCTTCGGAGCGCAAATACTCAGCCTGAACTTGCCTGCCCTGCTGAGCAATCTGAACGCCCTTTAGGAAGGCTTCAGTTGGATCGGTTCCGCCGAGACTGTAATCATATGGCTGGGGCATGGTTTAAAAACCCATAGATTTCTGCGCGGACATACCGCCGAGTGTTGAGAGAAGATTGAACGGCTGGCTGTATGCCCTGCCCTGCCCCAATGCGGCACCGGCACGAGCAGCTCCAGCTTGCCCTAGCAGATCAGCTATTGATGAGGCCGAGTTCACACCAGCAGCACCAACTCCCGCAGCTGATGCTTGCCCGATCTGAGCCATCCCGCCGAGGCGGCCATATTGCTGCTCGATGAATTGATTGAGCAAGGCGGGGCGGAACTGAGCCAGCGCGCCTTGAACGTTGCCACCACGCAAGCCACCAGTGGCCGATGCGTTTTGAAGGATGCCTTCCTCGCCTTGACGAGCAAAGGCCTGGAACATTGGGTTGTTTTCAATTCCAGAAACTGCCTGTTGCTGCAATTGTTCTGGAGTCATGGTGAATGAGGAAATATCGTCACCAGCCGCTTGTCCGGTGGTCTGATAATAGTTCTGAGCAAACTCAGACAGCGATTGAGTTCCGCCAGGTTGCCCTGACATTCCGCCATATTCCCCAAATCCGCCGAAGTTAAACCCAGATGGCGCTGCCTTTTGCGCTTCATAGGCCTGCATAAGAGCTGGGTTTGATTGAGCGTAGGCATCCCAATTAGTTGAGCCAGTGCCAAGGCCGATCAGATTCATCTGGGCCTGAAGCGCAGGAATGCCCACCGCTGAATAAGGCGCGAGGCTCTTCATAAGGGCGTCACGAGCAGCCTTAGTTTCGGCAATGCCAGCATTTGCGGCGCTGGCCTGAAGTTTGCCAGCTTTACCTGCGGCGCCAGCGCCAATCGCAGCGCTTCCTACAGCGCCAACGCCAAGAGCAATTGCTGCGAGAGTTCCGATTGCCATTATACCAACCTCTTAATGAAAGAACGCTCGCTGGGCCGATACCCGTCGCGAGCGTATAGTTTAGCCATCCTGTCCCCGTTCAACAGATCGATTGACTTCATCTGGATGGATGATGCGCCGCGATTCAACGCCTCTTGATCAAGCGCCTTTTTCAGCTTGCGGCCAATGCCGATGTGCGAAGATTCAGGATCAGACCACCAGAAAAGTTCTTCTGCTGATATGTGCTTATGGTTGAAATACACCGGAGCCAGAACAAGAGATCCGAACGAAACAAACTTGCCTCCTTCATCAGCCACCATGCAGATAAAGTTTGGTTTCCCAATGAAATTCTCAAGCGACGCTACGCAGTCACCTATGCTGTATGAGAAAATATCAGACCAAGATGCCTGATTGTGAAACCTAGAGCCAAGCATGGCGATCTGTTCAGCGTCTTCAATGGTGGCGTCGCGGATCACAGGCAGGCCAAATGGTTCGCTGAATTGCGATGTCCCATTAATAGCTGCTTGGTGATACGTCATTCAAACCTCTCAAAGGTGAGCCACCGGATGCTCAATGACGCTCGGTGGCTCACCATATCACAGTCAATCTTCAAACTCAAACTCGCGCTCTTCCCATGCCTGGCATACGCGCAGATCGTGGCAAACGAACTCAAACTTGGTGCAGAAGCCACGGAATCCAGCGTTATTGTCCCACTGATTGCGAGGGATGCGCTCCATCTTGGCTTGGGTTAACGTGCTGTTGTCGTAATATTCACAGTTCGAGCAGCGACGGCGGCGCGCCTCAGTCTCGTCAACCTGCATCGCCTTTCCGATTGCGATCCAGAATGTTTCATTGGCATCCGGCTCATTGCTTGGGTTTTCAGGACCAAGCATCCAATCGTCAATGACAACTTTCGTGTTCTTTTTGTTCTCGGCAGTTGTAACGAATGGCTCGATTTCGCCCAAACCGGCAAACCCGCCAATGATGGTGATAGACTTTTTCATGCGACAATCTCCCGTCCAGATGCGCGGATGGTCAGTGATGTTGCCGCGCTGGCAATCGTAGAAATGAACGAACCAGAATCCAGCACCTGGCCGACCAGCTCTGGGAATGTGTAGGTCTCACCTGCAACCATCATCCGTGCGTCAACAATCAAGTTGTCGTTTCCGGCAGTTCCACTAGCAGCTATCAGATTAACGCTTAGGCTTTCGTTACCGGCGCTGGTGTTAGTGGCCGTGAACTTGTCGATGATCGTGCGGCAGTTGACAGCTGTGTATTGAGTGGTCTGAGTTGCCTCAGCCTCCTTGGATGGGATGAGCGTTTTAACTGTGACCGCCATATTAAGTTTCTTTCCAGTTTAGCGTTGATCCATCAATATGGTCATTGTTTTGCCCGAGTAGTTAGTCTCGCGTAGGGTATCACAGCGAAGATTGAGAATCCATTAGGCTAGTCACCTGTGCCTGTAGCTCGAAGATTTGCGATTGAATGGCTTCAAGCGTGCGCTCTGGCGTTGGTGAAGGAGTGGGCGGCTTGTACGGGGTTGCCAAATGGTTAAGGTGAAACTCCACCAATCCATCTAACTCTGTGTCAGAAGATGCAACAACAACAAAAAACTTAATCGGCTCCTCGTTAAAGGTAGTCGATATTTCAAACATATTATCGGCAATGAACGAAGCTGTATATTTCATAGCTTTTCCTAAGCGTTGGTTCTTGTTCTGAAAAACATAAATCCAACCGTTGCCGTGCTTCCAGAGTTATTAGTCCAAGTGTAGCCATTTATGCCCGCGTTATAAGTAACGGCTCCAACAGCGCCGCCTGCGTATGTCTGAGTGCCTGGCGTTGAAACAGCGCCGCCGCCCATGAAATACATCGAGATAGCGCCGGTATTATAGTTATTGACAATGAGCATTCCGGACGCATTGCTGAAGTTAACCGTGCCAGCATTTGCAACGGAAACCGCTGCGCTAGACGTATCAAGCGTGTAATTGCCCGCCGCCGCACTAACCGCGATGGTTCCGCCAAAGTCAAAGTTTCCGCTGGAGTTAAGATACATTCGCGTTGCAGAACTGCTGACATCAAAGATCGCAAGCCCTGCATTACTTACGCCGGGCTGACCGCCAACAACATCAAAGGTACCACCGCCAACGCCTGTGTTCTGAAGACGCAAGCGGTTGGTTGATTGGTCGTTGGTTGAAACGTGCAGATTGGTTATAGGGCTAGCGGTTCCAATGCCGACCTTGCCGGTGGCGTCCTTATAAAACTGCCCGCTGCCCAGATTGACGATACCCGTGCCGCCCGTCAGCGTGGTGGTGTAGGACAGCGACGTAAACGCGCCGGTGTTCGCCGTTGTAGCGCCCACGGTGCCGTTGATGTTAATCGAGGCTGTACCAGTCAGGTTGGTCACAGTGCCGCTGGAGGGCGTTCCTAGAGCGCCGCCATTGACGACAAAAGCGCCAGCCGTGCCAACGTTAACGCCCAGCGCCGTGACAACATTTGCGCCAGTCGTAACCGTCGCGGGAGCCGCGCCCGCGCCACCGCCGACCATCAGAGCGTTAGCTGCAAGAAGCGCCGAGGTTGCCCAAGTGGTGGTTGAGGAAAAGTAAGGAATGCCGCCCGACGTACCGGCGACCGTCAGCGCCAGTGTGCCTGACGTGGTGATTGGCGACCCGCCAACAGAGATTATGCCGCCTGTGAAGGTCTGTGCTACGCTGGTAACTGAGCCGCTGCCTTTGTTATTAAACGTAGTAAAATTGGCGGCTGTTAAATATCCGTCCACAGTGGTACTGGCCGCTGCCATGCTAATTGCAGGAGCAGTGCCGCCAGAAGAAACTACAGGGGCCGTTCCGGTAACGCCCGTAACGGTGCCGCTACCTTTGGCGTTAAACGTCGTCCAGTCAGCGGCTGACAAAGCCCCTCGGTTAGCAGCAGACGCTGTAGGGACATTTAGGGTAATTACAGGGGTCGTTGTGCTGTTGGCGACAGTGGACGACAGATCAGTTCCCGCCGTGCCAAGAGTGAGCGCAGCGACGCTCGTTACCGAACCAGAACCTTTGTTATTAAAGGTCGTCCAATCGGTGCTAGTAAGATATCCGTTCACCGAGGTTGTGGCCGCAGGCATACTAATAGCCGGAGTTGAGCCGCCGCTAGAAACGACCGGAGCTGTTCCAGTGACGTTCGTCACCGTCCCTGATACCCCAGTCAGAACCCCGCCTGATAGCGTTAAGCCACCCGCAACGCTGATCTCCTCCGCTGCGCCTGTGCTGGCTGTGGTGCGGCCCAGCAGGCGGCTGGTGGCCATCGTGAGGCCGCTGGTCGTATAAGCGCCAGGCGCAACGTAGTCTGTGCCTGCTGATGCTGCTGAAATAGCGGTGCCGTTGCCTTTAAGAACGCCCGTGATCGACGTTGACATGGTGATGGCTGGCGTGGTGGTGGCGGTTGCCACGGTGCCAGCAAACCCGTTAGCGGGGACAACGGAGACGCTCGTTACGGTTCCGGCGAAAGCATCCGTTGCGTTGATGGTGATTGAGCCAGGACCGTCAGTGATAGTGACGTTTGTTCCTGCGGTCAGCGTGGCTGGAGTGAGCGTGTTTCCGGTGGTGTTACCGATCAGAAGCTGGCCGTTGGTGTAACTGACCTGTCCAGTGCCACCGCTGTCAACGTCAAGCGTACCGCTAAGGGTGAGCGTTCCGCTGGTTGTGATTGGACCGCCCGTAAACAGTAGCCCTGTTGAACCACCAGACGCATCAACGCTGGTCACGGTGCCGCCCGTGGGAGGTGGAGCAACGACAAGCGGGGCGATCAGATCGTTCAGTACTGCAACGCCAGCAAGAGCCTCATTGGCAGTCGCAGCAGCACCATCAGCTGAAATGCTTATCTCATCTATCGTCACGGTGCTGATCGTGTCGACCGTGCTGAACAGTTGCTCAAACTGCCTGACCTGCTCAAAGTCCTGCAAAAATGACGCAAGCTGATTGCGCGTTAAATTTAGTCTGCCGGTCCCGGTCGCCATTAGAACGCCAACGGCTCAATCGCCGCCTCTAGCCTGGCAAAAGACATATGCGCGTCTGAGGTGCCTTGGAATCGTTGAATGCGCCAGTTACGCATCCATCCCTGCTGGAACCAGACCAAGCGTTTCGCACGTTGACCAATGGTGCCAGCGTTAATGGATTTGAGTTGGCTCCAGTTTTGCCCATCGGTTGAATAGCTGGTGTTGATGGTCGGATCTTCGCCAAACGCCACGGAGCCTGTTAGACCGACAAGCTCCAAGTTGTGCATGATCGCGCCACGGCCTTCGTTGTAAGCGATGGTGGTGCCAAACTCCCAACGCACTGCATCGCCATAGTGTGACGAAATGTCCTTAACCATGTAACCGATATTGCTGCTTGTTGGATCGCCGATCAGCCATTTGTCAAAGCACCAGACAAAATTCTGAGCGCGATACTTGCTGTAGCCGCTGATGCTGCTTGTTAATATGCACCAAACTGGTTCTTTAATTTCCCGCGTTGCAGCGGCATCAAAAATCAATGTTCTGTCTGGTAAATGGATATAAAGAAAATCGTGAGATCGATCATTGCGCGCTTCTAATTTCACCAGCGCCAATTGGGATTCGGTATATTCCAGCAGGATATCGTCGATCTCTTGAGTGCTGATCTTATTGGCGGTGGCATTGACGCCCATGTAGATGCCAGGCGCTTCATTAAATCCACTGCCGAGAAACGCTACAGTCTCCATAAAATTGCAACATCCTTGAGTTCCGATTGCGCCATCTTCGATCTGAGCGCCTTCAATTCGCTGAAACGGAAACAGATCACCACCGACGTTGTTAAACACTTCGATGGTGTTTCGGTTCATCGCGTAGACCTCATTGCGTAATTTGATCAGCGCAACTATTGGATCGGGATCGGCTTCTGAAGATCCGTATTTCAGCGGGTTAACAGCAAATGGGTTGTTCAGCTCTGTGACAACAAGAAACTCCCCGTCCGTTGTCATCCAGTATCCATCGACCCAGACAACATCGATCACCACGCCAAGATCGGGATCGGTATTTTGTGCCAAGATTGAAGTTGCTGGGTTCCAGAAAAACAGATTCCCGTTACTGGCGATCCCAAGCAAATCGAAGCTGTAATCAAGAGTTACCAGCAGCCCGTCATCGCCGACATCACCAAGCACGGTGACAACGCCGTTGATGTCGATCTCAACCAGCTTCGATCCCATCACCCGATAATAGTCGCCGTTCCAGTTGATGCCGCCGCGATCAGTGCCTGGGCCCGTTCCGTTGGCAACGATGCCATCAGCAGGACGTAAAAACCCTTCGCTAATGCCGTTGGGCTTTGACACGGCCACCATATTGACCGGGTAAGACGTGCGGAAGTCCGGACCGTTGTCCGTATAGATGCCGCTCAGGATCGGAATCTGAACCATATCACCACTTCACCTTGTCTGCCCAGAAGGCTGCGCTCATCTTGCCCTTGGCGATGTTAGCGCCGTGCCGCGCTTTAAAGGATGCGCGTTTGGCCTTCATCGCGTCGCTCTCACCAGCCTTTGGCTTGCCTGCGGTATTAGCGCCCTGCTGGCCGAAGCGAATCGTCTTTATCTCATCACCAACCTTGGCGACAACGATATGAGACTTCTTCGGATGTCCAGGCGTGCGCTTAGGCTGGTTGTAGCCAGTCACGCCAGCACGAGTGAGGCGCGAGTCTTTTGGCACCTACCCAACTTTCCAGTTGGTTCCATCGCTATAGATCGGAACGATATTGATGCCGCTTCCAGCAACCGTCGCAGCGAATGTAGCGGTTGAGCTGTCGGTGATGAAAGCACGAGTCCCGGCAATGCCAACAGGAGTTGGCAGCTGGGCAAAGGTTGTCGGTGTGGTTTGCACGCTTGTACAAACTACAGCGCCGAAGTTCTCTTCGATAAACGCAATCAGCGTGGTGAGCGAAGCTCGGCGCGAGTCACCCTGATTGGGAACGTAAAGAACGATATTATCACCGCCAGAAAGCTGAGTGATTAACGGAAGCTGGTTGATCGTCGGCATTGACTTAACTCCATTCAATCGGGCCATCAGGCCCAGCAGCTAAAGGATCGTAAGGCCGATAGGCGTATGGGCTGACCCAGCGCCAAGGTTTGTTGCCCTGCCCGATTGGCATCGTCTCTGGGAACTGCTTCTCTAGCGGGAAGGTGGCGCGCATTAACAGCGTGTTAAAGGCGTTCTTGGCGATAATCTTGGTGTCAGGCGAGACGGACTTGCCGTAGCCAGGAGCAATGCGGATAGCAAGATTGGTGATCACCGCCTCCCAGGCACTGTCTGGAGTCTCGGCTGGCGTATCCAGATCACTATCCTGTGGGCTGGAAGCGATGGGGAAACCAAGGCGGATGCCCTGCGCGTTCCACTCCATCATCATTGCATCGAGACGCCGCAGAGCCGACTGCAACTGTTCAGGCTGCAAGTCGAAAACATAATCCGCAAGCCCGATCTCCTCAAAGGCTCCGGTGACGAACTGGCGCTTGGTGTATCCCACGATCAGCCCTCCAGAGCCTTTGCGATGCGTTCAGCCAACTTCTTATCAGAAGTGCGGCCATCATACGATACCCCAAGTTCGTCAGCCTTGGATTCCAATTCGCTGCGGGTTGGATCTGACACTTCGTCAATCGGCTTCTCAACCGCTTTGATATTTCCGATCACAGCATCCTCATAGGACGGGAACCAGCCCTTGGCGATCAGATCATCAAACGCCTCCTGATCGGCAGCGCCCTTATACGCATAAGTTCCACCGCGTGGCTTCTTGTGCGGTCCAGGCGTCCGGTAAAGAGTCGTCGGGAAGTTGGTCATTTCTTTTTCATCCCCTTACTCATGCCAGCTTCTGACAGAGCGATGGCAATGGCTTGTTTGCGTGAACCGGCCATAGGAGCCTTCTTCGATCCCTTTGGATTCATGCCAGCATTCAGTTTGCCAGCTTTATATTCGCCCATCACCTTGGCGATCTTTGCAGCGGCTTTAGATGGCTTTTTCATGATTGCTCCAGTGAATGATTGGGGAGGAGCCGAAACCCCTCCCCGTTCATATTAAACCTGATTGAAGAGCAAGATGCCCGCCATCTCAGGGTTCGTCATCACGACACCGTAGAGCGTGTCCAGCGTGTAGAGGGTCTGGAACGTCAGCGGGTCGAAACGCTTCGTCATCACCAGTTCAATGCCCTGGTCAGTCGAGGCGCGCATGACATCAACACCAGAGCCGTCTGGAACAGCGTACCGGCCTGGCAGGAGTTCAATCGAATCCTTGCGCCAGAACGGGTTGATGCCCGAGGCGGCAATGTTCAAGAAGTTGATGGGTTCAGCCGAACCGGCAGCAACCAGCTCCACGTTCTGATACTGAAGTTCAGCATCAGTCGGTGTGGTTGCAGCCGAGATGATCGGCGGGCTGATAACCATCGTGGTGCTGGTCAATACCTCAATGACGCGGAACGTCTTGAGTTCACCAGTCGTGCGCTTGGTGATGTGGTGAACAGCTTCGATGCCATCAATCGTAAACGCATCGCCAGCAGTGACGCCAGTTGTCGTTGAGACGGTGACGGTCTGATAGCGGTTGTCCACGTTGAGGATACCACCAACGTTGGTGACAGTTGCCTTCGGCACATACTGGGCCTGAGCGCCAGTTGTGTTGATGGTAACAGTCGCCGAGTTGGCAACGCAGCGGTTGGCATAGTCCAGCTTGTAGGTCTCGAACGATGCAACTGGGCCAACGTATGAACGCTCGTAAGCGTTTGACGATTTGGTGCCGGTGAACGAACGAGTCGCCAGCGCCAGGTTGTTAGCCATGCCGTTATAGTCGCGGCTGGACAAAGCCAGGTAGCGATCATTAGCCATGACACCCTGTTCGTTCATGATGCTGTCGCACTGGGCAACGTCATCATAAGTACCAGCAGCCGTAGCAATTGGAACGACCAACGTGCCTTGAGCAGCAGCCAAATCCATAACGGACAGGTTGATGTCAGAAGCAAGTTTCTGCTTTGCAGAGTCGCCAAGACGACCTTCCTGCAACGCATCGCGCAGTTCCAGAGCGTTCATTTCCCAAGCCGAACAAGGGCTGAAGCCCAAGGTCGAAGGAACGGAAAGCTGTGTCATGGTCGAAACGTTGGAGGCGATTGAGCTTCCGACGGTCCGAGTGAACGACTGAGCGATGTAGGGCTGCGGACGCCACATGGTGTCACGAGCGCGTTCCATCGTTACGCCGTTGGTGTTGTAGATATTGATGTTCTTGGACAGAATAAGAGCATCGTTGAAGCCTTCGAGGATGTCCTCAAACGCTACGATCTCTTCCTTGGAAAATGCGTTAGCCATCGTGATTTCTCCAGATTAGTTTGATTTTTTACTGCGCTTGTAAGCCATAACCTTTGAGAGGTCTCCGGTTTTCAAAGCTTCATCACGCAAACGATCTAAGATTGAATCTACACTGCCAGAGATGCGGCCGCCTCCTCCGGAGATGGTGCGTTCAGGCGATGTCGCTGCCTTGCGATTTGTAACTTTCAACTGAGTCTCCAGTTTTGCGACCGCAAAGGCAAATTTCACGGGGTCAGTGATTGAGGCCAGTTCCTTTGCGCGAGTAGCGTTTTTGCCGAGCGCGTAGATAATCAATGCGGGATTGTCAGAACCTTGGATAACGATTCCCTGCTGCGTGACGCTGAAGGAATCCAAGGCAACAGCCTCGGCTTCTTCGTAATCATGCACCTTCAGCGAGGCTCTCGCCTTCGCATATGAAGCAAGTTTTCCCTGCCAAGCTTTGGATTCAGCATCTCGCTTAACCGTCGCTTCGGATTCGGACGCATCATGGATGCGTTTTTCCTCATACCAGGCGGACAACTTGATTTCATATTCGTTGGAATCGTAGTCGCAATCTTCAAGGCTGGGCTTCTTACTAAGCACGACCGGATTGGTCTCAGTCGCTGCGGTGTTGAGCTGTGCCTTTAGTTCGCGGATCTCCCGTTCTTTTTCCCGGTTGGATTTACGCAACTCGCGCACCCACGCTGGCGCACGAACTTCTTCCTCTTGAGGTGGCGATTCCTCACCTATTGAAATAACAACATCATCTTCGCCGTCACCTTCATCATCAGCCTCAACGGAATCGTTCTCGTCGTTGGCTGCGTCATTGGCGTTGGCGTTGATCTCGATATCATCGAGCGCGTCGTTCTTCAGTTCTGCCGTTTTCATAATTACCCCGTCAAACTCATCCGAATTGTGTGGCGGATGGAACCACATTCACTCGGGGCTGCAATGCGGCCCCAATCTTTTCAGCTGTCTCAATTGCGGACTTTCGCTGATCAATGTCAATGGTCGAGAGCGTTTCCATAGTTTTGGCCTTGCTCTCTTCAGCACGTGCCAGGCTGTATTCCGCGTTGGCTTGCGCCTGGATGGACTTAGCCTGGGCTTCCTCGGCTGCTGCCATGAGGTAGACCGACTGCGGATCAGGCTGCTGGCCTTGAGCCATAGCCTCCATCATCGCCTGCTGTTCTTCTTCGGTCGGCTTGATGACGCCCATCTGCACGAGCTTTTTCCGGAAGAAGTCCTTGATGTCTCCAATGCCCTCGCCGTCCATGTTCATGATCGCCATCGACTGGAGGATCATCTGCGTCTCAGGATCGGACGTGACCTGCATCATGCCGGTAAGGGCGCGCACGGTTGCGTCCCTGCGGCTGGTAAAGGACGGCCCAACATCAACCGACACATCGAAGGTGGCTTTGGATAAATCGTTCTCGTAAGCTAACTCGCCAGTTTCCTGATCGATGATCGGCTTCATGAGTTCAATCGAAGATACCTGGTCCATCTGATCGATGGCCTTCATCTTGCGCTTTTCCTCAACGTAAACGTCCTTCGCCATCGATAGCCAGATTTCACCGCAGCGCCGCATGGATTTCGCCATGTTGGTCATGTAGATGAAGCTTTGCATGTCCAGGCGCGTCTGGATCAGCTCAACAGCCTTGCCGCTGATGTTAGATACCATCTTCTCGGCCTGCTGATTGTTGCCGAGGATCTCCGCCATATCCATCTCGGTCAGCTGGAGCAGAGCGGCCATCGCAGGCGGGATCGCGGCCGACTTCGTATAGGCAACAGGTCCGGCGGCTTGGGTCTCGCCATTGGGGCCAGTGATCGGGTTGATCAGGAGGTAAGGATAATTGCGGATGTTATCCTCGGCCCACATGATCTGATGTCCGGCAACCTGCTCAGGCATGAGGATCGGCTTCTCGATAGAGCTTAAGGCGCTGATCTCACCCAGCTTGGAAAGCTGCATGTTCTTGAGGCGCTGCGGATCTTTGGCTAGGCGCACATGGCCCATGCACCGCTCAACATTATCGACGAACCATCGCTTCCCGTAATATGGAACGATCGGGATGTTCTTGCCCGCGATATAGCCAGAATCCTCCAGGATACCGCCTCCGCTCATGATGTATTTATGGATCTTGCGCCGCTTCACGCGCTTCTGGCGCAGCTCAATGGTGCCGAGATTAAACAGCGTTTCCTCTAGCGTCTCATCTGCATCAAAGTCAGCCTGAGTGTAGCGCTCTTCCTCGTTTTCAACCGTCTGGAAGATGCGGATTGTCTCGCGCACTTCCTCGACACGATAATATTCCGCCACGAACACAACGTTTGGAGTGTTCCAATCGAATTGCGTTTGGTGAATGATATTGGACCAAGTGGTCGGATCGTCATTCCACTCGGCGATGTAAGCCTCACGAGTGATCGAGTAGAGGACAAAGCAATATTTTGCGTCTGACTTGTCCTGCTTCTTCGCGTCCAGATCAAAGAACACGGAGCTGTCGGCATCGTAGATCGGCTCTATACGGATGCGCTGCTTCTCGTTGTCATCGTCTTCGTCATCTTCGTAGGTGGTGCGGAGCCTCCAAGCGCCATAGCCTCCGCCAACACCTTCCTCGAAGGCATTGTCAAACGCCTCATCGGCCACGCTGTCCTGTTCATCGGCGCGATAAAGTCCGTTGCAAGCCTCAGCCAGCTTGTCGTTTTCGGACCCGTCCTTGGAAACGAAATCAACAGCGATGCGGTTGTTTCGATATTCGTTGATAATACGAATGACGCTCATGTGAATCTTGTTCACCTCAAAGCGCGGTTTGTTCTCGAACTGCTCGCCTATGGGGCCTTCCCATTGTGCGCCAGCGATTGAATAGAATCTGCGGTCCTGAAGACATTGCAGGCGCTCGTCACGCATGACTGACTGGCAGCGATCAAACTCGTTTAGCGCGGCTTCGTGCACGTTGGCAAGTCGCTGATCTCTAGTCGGCCTTGCCATTTACCACCTACTCATTGTCGCCAAAGGTGTGAACTCAACAGCCTTTTTAGGTGCCGCACGTCTGCTTGCCTCGCACGCATAACGAAGAGCGTCAATCAGGTGGTTATCACGATCTGCAAGAACTGGCAAGATTGCTCCGGTAAGGGCATCGGTCTTGTAGCTGTAGCAGGTTAGCTCATCGATGGTATGTTGGCATCGAGGGTGCACAACGATGTCGTGGCTCTTGAGCCATTCAACACCCTCCTCGACCGACTTCGGCCCCTTGACGGCCGACATGATCTTGGGAAAGCCATGCCGCTTCATGTGGCTGATCGTCTCCGGCCTGGCGCTGTCAGCCACGATGGGCCACTTCTCAGACTCTGGCACAGTCAAGAACAGATCGGGCGTGTCCATGATTTCGCAGCCGACGCGGTAAGCTTCATGGTCAACGTAGATCGTGCGGCCGATCACATGGCAGCGGATCAAGACGGTTGGATCGTTGGCAAAGCCCCAGTCAGCACCAAGGCGGTGCGTGGCATCAGCTGGTGTCTCGAACTCCTCGATGCTCCAATTGCGAAACACACGGGCTTCTGAGTTGCCAACATATCCGCCAAGCCAGACGTGCTTGTATTTGTCTGGATCGCGCCCTCGGTCATATTCCATCTCGTCCTTGAGAACTGCTGGGAACCAAGGATTATCCTTGTAGTTGACCTCGCAGACGGTTGTTCTCGGTGGCGTATTATCACTGCGCAAGAGAGCATCAATCGGATCGGTATTGTTGCGCGGGTTCCAAGTGAACCAAAGTTCGCTGTCCGGCTTGCGGATTGTCGGGCGGAGCAGGTCGAGAGATCGCTGACTGAGTGATTGCGCCTCCTCCACCCAGGCGCAGTCGTAACCCTCCAGCGACTTGATGCTGTCGCTGGTGTGGTTCTGCATCCCCTGAAAGATGATCAACCCATCGCCGTGAACGGATTTGATCTGGGTCTCCTGCACCTCGAAATAGGATTGGACTCCCAGCTGCTCAATCTTAAGTTCGAGCAAACGCTTGACCGATTGGGAAAGCGACTTCTGGATCTCACGAACGCAGACGGTGCGCCGCCTCTGATCCATGACGTGAGCCTCGATCACCGCCTCGGCAAAGGCATGAGACTTGCCAGAGCCACGCCCGCCATGCGCGCCCTTGTAGCGGGATGGATCGAGAAGCGGCTTGAACCAGCGCGGTGTTTTAATCGTCAGCGTCTGTGCCATCGATCACCTGGCGCTGAATGCGGTTGACCATGCTTCCGCTGATGTTGAGCTTCGCCGGTTCGTTGTATCCATGCATCGCGTTCAGCTCCTTAACCGCCGCGACCTTCACCGATCCGGAGCCTTCTCGATATGCAGCGACAAGAGCCTTGACCGACATTTCCCGCGACCAAAGCTGCTTTTCCTGGACGCTTTCACGCAGCTCATTGATCCTTGTCCTCACCTTGTCGTTCTTCATTAGCTTGGATGCGTGAGGATAGATCGTGTTATCCTTCATGTCGCCAGCGTCATAAGCCGCACGATATGACTCCGCCTGGCCCATCCCGTCAGCGATGCCCTGAGCGAACGCCTCTTGCTTTGCGGTTAGGTTAACGTGAGGCATTGAATGTCTCGCCAGTCTCAGCGTGGATGGCTTCCTTGCCGGTGAAGTCCTGCCAGCGGGTTATGATTACGTCGCAGTATTTTGGGTCGAGTTCCATCAAACGAGCGTGGCGATTGGTCTTTTCGCAGGCGACAAGCGTTGATCCGCTACCGCCAAAGCAGTCGATAACAATATCGCCTGCCTTACTGCTATTGTTCAAAGCGCGCTCAACAAGTTCAACCGGCTTTTGTGTCGGATGCACATAAGCACCAGTGTTGCCACGGCTCATGTACCACACGTCCGATTCAGACTTGTCGCCATACCATTGGCCACCGCAATAAAAAATAAACTCATGCTGTGGACGGTAGTTGCTGTTTCCGAGGCCGATAGATTTTTTATCCCACACGATGCAAGCTTTGACCTTGTGGCCACAGCTCTCAAGACCGGCCTCAAACTCGGCATATGTGCGCCATGTAAAACACGCATAAAGCGCGCCGCCCTCCTTCATACTGGCGGTTGACGTGGCAATTGCATCTCGCACCAAAGCAATCAGATCGTCACCCTGAAGGTCATCGTTGATAATCATGCCGTGGGCTTTGACCAGTGCGCCTTTTTTTGTGCTGCCCGCTGCGCGTCCCCCACCATAGGACATGCCATAAGGCGGATCTGTAAAGATCATGTCCGCTCTTGCGCCATCCATCAGCGTGTCAAACGAGGACATGCTAGTGCTATCCCCACACATCAGCCGGTGCGACCCAAGCAGCCAAACATCACCCAAGACCGTCTTGGGCACCACCGGAGCCTCCGGCACCGCATCCTCGTCGGTCAGCCCTTCGGTCGGCTCTGGCTCTAACAGCCCATCGAGGAAGTTTTCATCGAACCCCAGCAGATCAAGATCGAATCCCTCCAACTTGAGATCATCAATCTCAGCCTTCAGCATATCCATATCCCACCCGGCATTAAGCGCCAGCTGGTTGTCAGCGATCACCAGTGCGCGCTGTTCGGCCTTAGACAGGTGATCAAGGATGATGGCTGGCACATCCTCCATGCCAAGCTTACGTGCCGCCAGGAGTCGACCATGGCCAGCAATGATGGTGTTCTCTCCATCGATGAGGATTGGATTGGTCCAACCGAACTGCCGGATGCTCGCCGCGATCTGCGCGACCTGAGTATCGGAGTGCGTTCGGCTATTCGACGCGTATGGGATCAAGTCTGCGACAAGGCGCGTTTCAATTTTCAGTGTCATCTCAGTTCCCGTTCTCGGTCTGGTTCTGATCATTTACATCAGGCAAATCATTCTGTCCACGCTCCGGCAAATCAGCCATGCCTTGACACTCCCATAAACTTAATTTTCATCTCTCAATTTTCCTTCGTATCGGTATCGTCCGCATCGTCGGTAACTGGTAACTCTCCTATAGGAGAGAGTTACTTTACGTTACCGCCTCCGCCTTGCCTCAAAAAAGTTACCGCTTCAGTTACCGACATTTAAGTTTCCTTTGTTTTTCAATTACTTAGCCGGTAACTATTCGGAAAGTTACCGGTAATTACCGCCCCTATTTCGAGCCATTTTTAGACATCATCAAAACCCCTGCCGTAACTGGGCAAATTACCGCCCATCCATGCTCTTTCGGCTCAATTATTTCAGCGATTGTGAGCGCCCCAACCAGCTTGTCAGTGACGCTTGGCTTGCAATATTGCCTGGCCGACGCCTCGCTGATGTCGAGCTTTTTAATGATGTAATCCATAAGTTCTGATCGCGAGATATACGGGGCATCATCGATCACCTCGCCCCCAGAAGCCCACCAGGCCCCTTCAAATAGTTTTCGATGTCCGTCTAACTTCGACTCTTTCTTACGCTCTGGCGGCGAATCCTCAGCGACCAGGACTGCGCTTGAGACAGGCTCACCATCTTCATCAAGCCAGCCTTTGATCTCGACCGGCCTTAACGATGCAAATATGGAACTAGCCTCTTTGGCATCCTTTGACTTGCGCTGAACGATCTGCATCGGCGCGTCACCCTTAGCTGGGACGATGCTGATCTCGATCTCCAGCGCGCCCTTCCAGGCCGATGATCCTCTGGCCCGATGCTGGGCTTCATCTGATACTCCGGTGTGGTGGACCAGCACGACCGAGCAGTTGAACTCCCTCATCAGTGCCGCGCAGGCATCGATCATGGTCTTAGCATCCTGCGCGCTGTTTTCATCTCCGGCCAGGAACCTGTGCAGCGTGTCGATTCCTATGACGCTTGGAGAGACCGGCAATGCGCGGACAGCCTCGACCACCCTGGCATACCCCGCTGGCGTATTGAGATCGCACCCGGCTTTTGAGATCCACATATCAAGAGACCCAGCGCCGTGATGCTGCTTCCATGCCGCTACGCGGGATCTCAAACCGTGATGGCCTTCACCTGCTAGATAGACGGCTGGTCCTGACTTGACCCTATTTCCATGCCATTCGCCTATCCCAGCTGCGATGTGAAGAAACCAATCGAGGACAACAAATGTCTTACCGCCTCCCGATGGTCCGTGAACCATGATCAGAGCTTCTTCTTGCAGCCAGTGCTTGACCAGCCACCGGATCGGAGCCGGTTCGAGGCAAAAACTATCGGCCGGGATCAGCCAGTCGGTGATGGGCGGGTTGAGGAGTATCTTAAGATCGTGACCAGCTTGAACGTAATCGTTCGCGTCTCCATCGATGGGAGGAGCAACAACACGAGCGCCGTGTTTGGCTGAGGCTTGATCAGCATATTTCTGGCCTGTTCCAGAGGCATCGTTGTCAGCCACAATGACGATCTCAGTCGTGGCTCCGTATTGGTCCCGGATCGTTCCGGTGACAGGGACAAGGTTCGACGCCGAATAGGCAACGATGCAGGGGCGGTGTGTGATCTCATGAATGGTGGCTGCGGTGGCGAATCCCTCGGCAATGTAGATGGTGCCGGGTTCATCCATCGTTCCGACCATCCAGAAGCAGCCTCCGGTCTGCCCTCCGCTGTGATAGAGCTTGCCGCCTTCCTGATCGATATATTGGATCGAGGCTAGCTTTCCGTCTGGGTTATAAAGCGGAACCATCAACCGGCCGTCACCCGTAATGCGGGATCCGTGAACGTTGATTCCCTTGCGCGCCAGATAGGGATGATCAGGACTGGCCCCGATTCCGTTCGACCATATAAGTTCAGCTGTATCGGCAACGACCTCGCGCTGGCGCTTGATCTCTGCATCTCGCGTGGCCTTGGCTTCGGCCATCCTGCGAGCGTGAGCCATTTCCTCGGCTGGTGAAAGGTTGCGCCCTATATCTGCGCGCCAGGTGGATTCGATCCCAGCTCTCCAGCATCCGAAACGACCGGCCGGGACACCGTCAGAATAGGCAACATACCATCCCGATTTGTCATGCCCTGCTTTTCCCTTGGTTCCAGAATTGAACCGGTGAACCTTTCCATCAAGAACGACGCTTTGCGGAGGTGTCATGCCGCAGCCAGATATAGCATCTATCAACTGCAGCTCGGGAGGATCAGGATCGATTGGCCTTGGAGGCGACCAGGGTCCACCGAGGATATTCGTTAGATCAGCCATGTGTTGCAACCCCAGTCAGATAGTCGGAAAGAATCTTTAACGTAGCATAGGTTGGGTTGGTATTTGTCCCAGCTCGAATGGCTGAGATCGTGTTTCGATGGATTCCCGTGTTTTCCGCGACCTTCTCGACATTCCTATCGTCCAGCAGCGTCTTAATCTGTTCGAGCGTGAACAAGTTTGCCTCCTGTGATTTTTACACAATGAGAGGTTTACAATTGCACCATGGATATGTAAATATCAAATCACGTACCGACCGGATCATCCGAATGGTGCATCAACAGGAGCCAACATGGCTATCAATTTGAAGAAGACCAGCGGTCTTACCGCCAACGGAGTTAAGCTGCTCGTCTACGGACAAGCAGGCTCTGGCAAAACGACCCTTATAAAGACGCTGCCGAATCCGGTGGTTCTCTCGGCTGAAGGCGGACTGTTATCCATCCAGGACGCCGATCTGCCCTATATTGAGATCGCCGACATGGACGATCTACGCGAGGCCTATGATTGGGCGCGCAACAGTGAGGAATCCAACCAGTATCAAAGTGTGGCCCTCGACAGCATCAGTGAGGTGGCCGAGGTTGTGCTTCAGCATGAGCTGAAGAAAAACAAAGACGGCCGAGCAGCCTATGGTGAATTAAACACCACGATGCAGGAACTGATCCGGTCCTTCCGCGATCTGCCAGGCAAGCATGTCTATATGTCGGCCAAGCTGGAGAAGAGCCAAGATGAGATGGGGAAACTCCTCTACAACCCATCGATGCCCGGTAAATCTTTGACGCAGGGGTTGCCATACTTCTTCGACGAGGTGCTGGCCCTTCGCGTCGAGCGTGACACCGAGGGCGCAACCCAGCGCGCTCTTATGTGCGACGGTGATGGCACTTGGCTTGCCAAGGATCGTTCCGGCAAATTGGAAAGCTGGGAAGCTCCTGACCTTGGCGCTCTTATCACCAAGATCGGAGGCAACCGATGAGCCTTTATCAACAATGGCTCGATGCCAAGCAGATGGAGGCTCACGCCGTCCAAACGCGCCGCGAGGTTGAGGACAAGCTGGTTAAGTTCTTTGATGTTCCAGAAGACCTCGATGGCACCAAAAACATTGATGCCGACGCCTTCAAGATCAAGATCGAAGGTCGGATTAATCGCAAGGTCAATGCTGACAGGCTTCAGGAACTCGCAGCCGAACATGGTCTGACGGAGCATCTATCGAGCCTATTTCGTTGGAAGCCCGAGATTTCCATGACGGCTTGGAAAGCAGCAAATAAAGCGATCACCACCCCACTGTTGGACGCGATCACGGCAACGCCGGGACGCCCTTCATTCACAATCACAGCAAAGGAAAATTGATATGTCATTTCTTGGAGAAACCTTTTCGACTGACGACCTACCCGTCTCGGATCGTTCTTTCGATCTGATCCCAGAGGGCTGGTATAACGTCTCGATCACCAAAGCCGATCTCGGCCCGACCAAGGCTGGGACTGGAACCAAGATCGATATCCGTTACGACATCACTGGCCCGACACACGAAGGGCGAGTGATTTTCGGTAGCATCAACATCCGCAATCAGAGTCCCAAGGCCGAGTTAAGAGGCCGAGAGCAACTGGGCGAGATCATGCGAGCGATTGGCCTAGCGAAGGTTGAGGACACCGACCAGCTCATCGGAGGTCAGATGCAGATCAAGGTCAAGATCCGAAATCCAAGCGATCAGGACAAGGCCAACGGCTACGTCAACGACAAGAACGAGGTTAGTGAGTGGAAGACTCTGAACGGGTCAACACCGATCCCATCCAATCGAACGTCATCCTCTCCTGCTGCAACATCTGCACCGGCAGGAGCAAAGCCGCCTTGGGCTAAATAAAAGAATGGCGGCGGACATCCTGAAAAGAAACTGTCCGCCGCCGTCTCAACCAATAAGGGAGACTAGGCATGAAGCTGCCTGATCCAATCAATACCACATCGAACTTAATTGACCAATACCACGAGAGCATCGCCGAGAGGCCGCGCCCGCACATGGGTTGCAGCACCCTAGGCTATCCCTGCGATAGGTGGCTGTGGCTATCCTTCCGCTGGGCGGTGGTCGAGAAGTTTGAGGGACGCATCCTTCGTCTTTTCCGACGCGGACACAATGAAGAGGCCATCATCGTCTCTGATCTGAAGGCCATTGGCATCGACATTAGATCGAGCCAGGCCCGGGTAAACTTTGGCAGTCACGTTTCAGGTAGCCTTGACGGCATCATTGAGAGCGGTGTTCCAGAGGCTCCAAAGGCGCGCCACATCGCTGAGTTCAAGACGCACTCGAAGAAGTCCTTTGACGATATGGTCAAGAACGGTGTTGAGAAGTCTAAACCGGTCCACTACGTTCAGATGCAGGTCTACATGCACGGGACTGATATTCTCCGTGCGCTTTATGTGGCGATCTGCAAAGACGATGATCGAATCTACACCGAGCGGGTGAGATACAATCCTGAAGTCGCCACTAAGGCGATTGAGCGCGGGAAGCGGATTGCATTGGCTGATCGGATTCCGGAGCCACTGAGCGCCGATCCATCCTGGTATCAATGCCGCTTCTGCCCAGCTCATAGTTTTTGCCACAAGGCCGAGCCGACTAAGTTCTCCAACTGCCGCACCTGCGCGCACAGCACAGCGTTGGCTGATTCCACTTGGCGCTGCGAGCGCCATGATGCCGACGCCATCCCAGAGGATTTCCAGCACGAGGGCTGTGACGATCACATCATCCACCCTGATCTGGTGCCTTGGGACATGATACCGAGCGAGGATGGGCTATCGGTTATGTGGAAGATCGGTGATCGTGTGATCGAGAATGGTCCTGGCGGCTACAAGAGCCGCGAGATCTTGGCTAACCCATCCGCTTGCGAAGATTGCTGAATAATGCTCCGTGACTATCAACAACGCACCATCGACCAGCTTTATGCGTGGTTCGCCGCAGGCAATGATGGCAATCCATGCGTGGTGATGCCAACGGGTGCTGGCAAGAGCCATATTGTGGCTGCACTTTGTAAGGACGCCATTCAGAACTGGCCTGAGACGCGGATCTTGATGTTGACACACGTCAAGGAGCTGATCAGCCAGAACGCCGAGAAGATGCGGGAACACTGGCGAGGCGCACCGCTGGGCATCTATTCGGCTGGGCTGGGTTCAAAGCGCCTGGACGAACCAATCACCTTTGCTGGAATCCAGTCGATCAGGAAACGCGCATCTCAGGTCGGCCACATTGACCTCTGCATCATCGATGAGTGTCATCTGGTCAGCCATAGGGACGAAGGCGGCTATCGCACATTCCTGGCCGAGTTAAAAACGATCAATCCTGCAATGCGGGTGGTGGGCCTAACGGCCACACCTTACCGTCTGGGACATGGGCTAATCACCGACGCGCCTGCGTTATTCCATGCTCTGATCGAGCCAGTCAGCATCGAGGAGCTGATTCACAAAGGCTATCTCTCAACGCTGCGGAGTAAAGTCACGAGAGCCGTTCTCGACACATCTGGTGTCCATAAACGAGGCGGTGAGTTCATTGAGAGCGAACTCCAGGCCGCAGTTGATACCGACGAGAACAATCTGCGCGTGGTGCGTGAGGTGATCAATCTGGCTGGTGATCGAAAGGCATGGTTATTCTTCTGCGCTGGTGTCCACCATGCGGAGGCTGTGGCAGAGGTGTTGAATGATCATGGGATCGCTGCCGCTTGCGTGGTCGGGACAACGCCAAAGGCTGAGCGCGAACGGTTATTAACCGATTTCAAGTCTGGGCGGCTGCGCGCATTGACCAACGCAAACGTGCTGACCACCGGCTTTGATTATCCAGACATGGATTTAATCGCCATGCTCCGGCCAACGATGTCGCCCAGTTTATATGTGCAGATGGCTGGTCGCGGAATGAGAGTTAAGAGCCACACCGATCATTGCTTGGTGTTGGACTTCGCTGGCGTGGTTGCCACGCACGGACCGATCACAGCGATCAATCCTCACAAGCCCAAGGGTGAGGGCAATGGCGAGGCTCCGGTCAAGGTCTGTAATGAGTGCGGCGAGCTGGTCCACATCAGCGCGATGATTTGCCCAGCTTGCGGAGCAGCTTTTCCTGAGCCTCAGCGCTCTAAGCTAAAGCTACGCGACGACGACATCATGGGCTTGGACGCTACAGAGATGGATCTTACCGCTTGGAACTGGCGGAAACACACTAGCCGATCCAGTGGCAAGGATATGTTGGCGGTGTCCTATTACGGCGGATTATCGGATCCCAGCGTGGTCGAGTATTTCCCGGTGACGCATGAGGGCTACGCCGGACAGAAGGCGATCAAAGCTATCGTGACGATTGCAGAACGCGCTGGTGTTAGATTTGCCGGTGCGGATACGCTTGAGGATTGGGCCAGTCAATTGAATGATGGTGCCTGTCCTGGCGTGATCCGATACCGCCGAGATGGAAAATATTACCGAGTTACAAGAAGGGAATGGAACAATGAGTAAAAGATCATCATTTGAACGAATCGAGAGAGATTTTTATCCGACGCCCTATGAAGCCGTGGTGCCGCTTTTGCCGCACCTTAAGTCGGGAGTATTTTACGCTGAACCATGCGCCGGAAATGGTGCGCTGATTGAGCACTTGGCAAAGGGCGGTTTTCAATGCGCCGAAGCATGGGACATCAACCCGCAAGCTGAAGGGATTCAACAGGGTGACGCCACAAAGTTACGTTGCCACATTGCTGATTATTACATCACTAATCCGCCGTGGGAGAGGTCAACACTGCATTCTATAATTACCAATCTATCAGATCATGCGCCTGCATGGCTGCTGTTTGATGCCGATTGGATGCACACAAAACAATCGGTGCCATTCCTTCCACGCTTGCGAAAGGTCGTAAGTGTTGGCCGCGTCAAATGGATTCCAAATTCTAAGATGACTGGAAAAGACAATTGCGCTTGGCACCTGTTTGACAAGCCTAGCGCCGAACCTACTGCTTTTTTTGGGAGAACAAGGGCATGAGAGCACCAAAGCCGGACTTTTTGATTGAGTACGAGGCATGGCAAAAGGCTGGTCCTCCAAAATGCTGCCACACCTGCGACCATTACAATGTGAGCGGGAAGTGCATGTCCTTTGAGACGTACCCGCCTCTTGAGTTTGTGAACAGCTTCGACCAGTGCCCATCCTGGTCGCAGGAGATTCCCTTTTGATAATCAAGGAACGCATCCCAACCGAGCACGAAGAGCAACGCGAGTTTGTCAGGTGGTTCCGGTCGAAATTTGCGCCGGTGCGGATTTTCGCCATTCCAAATGGCGGGTTCCGATCCATGACGACGGCTGGGCGGCTAAAGGCCGAGGGCGTGAGTCCAGGCGTCCCAGACCTATTTGTTCCAGCCTGGCGGCTGTGGATCGAGATGAAGCGCCTAAAGGGTTCCCGCGTATCTCCAGAGCAAACCGACTGGATTAGATACCTCAAAAGTGTCGGCCACACCTGTCTGATTTGCCACGGCCAGGCCGACGCCAAGGCTCAGGTTTCCGCGTTCATGAAGGCCGGTGAAAAATAATTCTTTCTGATATATCTTTTCCCTTTACAGGGTGGGGAAGATGTGGGAAATACTACCTATCAACAACGCAGACCGGAGTTACCGACATGCTTTTAAACCTGAACAGCAAGCAGCACTTCATCAACGCCGACAGCCTTATCATCGACGAGCTTGGGTCTGGTCGCTTCAACATTACCTACAACAATGATCGCACCTTTGAAGTTCTCGGCGGAACCAAGTCGGGCGGCAGCAGCTCCGAGTGGTTCGTAAAGCACGAGCTTTTTTACGGTGACCGTTGGATCAACGCGAACAGCATGATCGAGGCAATTAAGCTCGGTGTGCAATATTAATTCAACGGGGGCTTCGGCCCCCACCCATCCCCACGGAGAACTCCAATGTTTTACGAAAACGAAATCAACCCAGTTATCGAGGCTCACTACACCAACGGCAGCGCGCGCTGGTCAGCCTCGGTGCAGATCGCCGAACGGGTTGGTGGCGACCGCCGCTTTACCCACGAAATCCCCGTCACGGGCAAGCGCGAGGCGCGCAAGGTCGCGGCGCAGCACGGTGCCATCCCTTGGAACTTCTAGCTTCTATAGGACGCTAGGGCGCAATCCCTAGCTTCCAATTAGACCCTAGCAACCAAGCAAACGGAACCAGACCATGCCACCTACAGATTACATGACTGTCCGAATTGAACCCGAGCTGCGCGCCAAGATCGCTAAACTTGCCGAGGAAGAGCATCGCTCGGTCTCTGCACAGGCTCGAATGATGATCATCAAAGCCATGAAGGATTATGAAAATGCGAACCACCATCACACACACGATTGATTTCGAAGGCCTGTCCATCGAGTGGGACGCCGAGTACGTCCGAGGCTCAGACGACTGCATTGAAGACCTCGATCTCTGTTTCATCTGGATGCACGAGAAAGATGAAACAGGAGTCTATCGATCTTACGATCTGATCAAAGATATCAGCTTTGAGGCCAAGATAATCATTCAAAAGAATATCTTAGCCGTTCCTGGTGTCTCCCACCGCCTCTGTGATGAAATGGCAGAGATAGGCCATGATCTTTTTCTTGAACCCGACACTTACGTCAAGGAGTATTGAGTTATGACATATTCATCAACCGACAAGTTAGACCAAGATCAAATCAACCGCGCCATCGCGGCATATGAGGAGGCCCGCATGGGACACCGCCCTAAGCCTAAGTTCGAACTGCACCTGATCGACCACGACCATTTTTACGCCAAGCGGCGGGTGCCCGCAGGGCTGGTTGATTTCCTCGCGGTCATTGCTGGCGGATCACTCTGGTTCATTGCCCTCTTTGGCCTGTGGCTCGTGTTCGGATGAGCGAGAACCTAGTAACCCTCAAGCGGTCCGCCCAGTGCCGGTGCTCGGCGTGGCTTCCAGCCGGATCAACCGCCCGCCTAACCTCGTTCACGAAAACGCCCTACGACTGCGTAGCGTGTCGACCGAGACCCAAAATATGAACTGCCCTCAGTGCTACATGCACGAGCACGAGATCGCCCGCCTCAAGGCGCAGCTACAGCGCCTAACAGCCGCCGCTGTGCCTGTGACGCCCATCACCCCTATGGCAACCGTCCTGGACCTTACAGGCCAGCAGGAGGCCATCCTACAGGCCCTTTGGGCGGCGCAGGGCGGTGCCATATCGTCTAGCGCCCTGGCCATCGCCTTGGGCATGGCGTCTAGCAAATCGAGCGTGCGTGTGCAGGTATGCCGGATTAAGGCCGCGCTGGGCGCCGGTTGCATCGACAACAGGTATCGGGCTGGCTGGTACTTGACGAAAAAAGGGCTGGCGCACGTTGCCCAGCTTATGGAGCAAGACCAATGACGAACGAGGAACTAGACGACGCACGGGCAACCGAGGCTGCGCGCATTGCCGGTGTGGGATGTAACCGTGCCATTCAAGCCGCCCGCCTAGCCCGCGAAGGCTGGACGCCGCCAATGGTGGTGGTGGTTGATCCTGATTTGGCGGAGGCCAACCGCTTGTATGAGACAATGGATTGGCCAAAAGGTCTAAAGGGCGATACCGCTGAGTGCTATATCGCCTTTATCCGTGAAGGCATCAAACGAGGCCGCGAACTGGAGCGAGCCGCCCTACAGTCCAAGGAGGACATCAAATGACTAAACTTATTGCGACTGCCGTTGTTATCTTGCTAGCACTACCTACCGCAGCCTCTGCTGCTAGCCCCTCATTGGGAATCTGCCATGTGGACTAC
>Ga0214919_10002644_pt1 | contig 27865 bp, 21 predicted proteins | sample LL1503_MetaG_FD_177994 | JGI IMG/M metagenome (GOLD analysis project Ga0214919, IMG submission 177994) | Freshwater microbial communities from Lake Lanier, Atlanta, Georgia, United States - LL-1503 | ecosystem: Environmental > Aquatic > Freshwater > Lake | place: USA: Georgia | collected...
ATAATAATTTAAAAAATAATATCATGATGCAATTTGATTTACCACAAGAAGAAAACTCAATTATTAAAGTAATTGGTGTAGGCGGCGGCGGAAGTAATGCCGTTAACCACATGTACCGTTTAGGTATAAAAGGTGTGGAATTCATAGTATGTAATACCGATAAACAAGCGCTTGATAAAAGCCCAGTTCCTAATAAAGTTCAGTTAGGGTTTGAATCTACTAAAGGTCTGGGTGCTGGATCTATTCCTGATGTTGGCCGAGAAGCCGCTTTAGAATCAATTAACGAAATTAAACGTTTTTTGGGCGAGGGCACTCAAATGGTTTTTATTACCGCTGGTTTAGGAGGGGGTACCGGAACTGGAGCTGCACCTGTTATTGCTAGTATTGCAAGAGAGTTAGGCATTTTATCGGTTGGTATAGTTACCATTCCATTTGCTTTTGAAGGTAAAAAACGCAGAAGCCAAGCTGAAATTGGTCTAGAAGAAATGAAAAAGTATGTCGATACTTTGTTGGTGATTGGAAATGATAAGTTACGCGAAATTTATGGCAATTTAAAAATGAGCGAAGCTTTTGCTCATGCAGACGATGTATTAACTGGAGCTGCTAAATCAATTGCAGAAATTATTAGTTTACACATGCATATTAATGTAGATTTTAATGATGTAAAAACTGTTATGAAAGATAGTGGCAAAGCTATTATGGGTTCAGGAGTTGCAAGTGGAGAAAAGCGTGCCATTAAAGCAGTTGAAGAGGCCCTTAACTCTCCTTTATTAAATGATAATGATATAACCGGAGCTCGCCATGTATTATTAAATATCATGAGCGGAACCGACGACATTGATATGGATGAGTTTGGAGAAATTACAGATTTTATTCAAGAGGCCTCAGGCGGAACAGCTGAATTAATAACTGGTTATGGAACAGACCCTTCATTAGGTGATAATGTGAGCGTAACAATTATTGCAACTGGATTTAATTCAAAACAAGAAACCGGTTTTGAAACACCTATGATAAAAGAAAGAAAGATTGTAAATCTAGATGAAAAAACTCCCGAGCCTCTAAGTCAAACAATTGTAATAAACGAAGTTAATACAGACGAAGCTTTTGTTTATACTAAACAAGAAATTGACACTCCTGTTTCGGAAAACATTCCAACTCAAATAGAAGAGGAAATTGTTTCGCGCTTTGAAACAAATATTAATTCACAAGAAAATAATAAGGCTATTGAATTTACATTTAATAATATCGACGAAAAGAATGTAAATTTCTTAGATGAAACTAAAGCTATGAAAATTGTTAATCAAGAAACTATTAGTCGTGAAGAACAAATCAAATTAGCTCAAGATCGGATTCGAAAATTAAAAGACATTACCCTAAGAATGAAAAGCCCAGAAGGTTTAGCCGCTCTTGAAAAACAAACCGCTTTTGAACGTAAAAACATTATTCTCGAAAATAAAATGCCAAGCCTTGAATCAAATGTTTCTCGTTATACTTTATTCGAAGATGAAAATAAAAAAATTGAAATTAGACCAAATAATTCATTTTTACACGACAATGTAGATTAACTATTTAATTAAAATAAAAAATGCTACTCTTTATGGGTAGCATTTTTTTTAATCAAAAACTTATAAATTATTTTAAATAACAATATTCACAATTTTATTAGGCACAATAATTATTTTTTTTGGAGCCTTATCCTCTAAATATTTTTTTACATCAGCTCTATTCATTATTTCTTTTTCGATTTCTTTGATAGTTAAATTAGTAGGAAGTTCAATGTTTAATCGCATTTTTCCGTTAAAAGAAATAGGATAGTTAAATAAATCGTTTATCAAAAACTCTTCTTGGCATATTGGAAATTTTTCTAAACTAATGCTTTCTTTATGGCCAATTTTATTCCATAATTCTTCAGAAATATGAGGTGCATAAGGTGATATTAAAATTAACAATGGTTCCAATATAACTCGTTTATTACATTTAACTTCAGTTAATTCATTTACACAAATCATAAAATTACTAACAGAGGTATTAAACGAAAATCTTTCAATGTCTTCTGTAATTTTTTTAATTGTTTTATGAAGTGTTCTCAATTCTTCTTTACTCGGATTATCATCAGTAACAAAAATTTCGTTATTTAGAAAAAACAGACGCCATAGCTTTTTTAAGAAACCCGATACGCCTGAAATTCCATTAGTATTCCATGGTTTACTTTGTTCTATTGGCCCTAAAAACATTTCATATAATCTTAATGTGTCGGCGCCAAATTTATCACAAATGTCATCTGGAGATACCACATTCCATTTCGATTTAGACATTTTTTCAACTTCATGATCACAAATAAAATCACCATTTTCTTCTTTAATAAAATCAGCATCGGTATATTCAGTTCGCCATTCTTTGAATGCATCAATGTTTAATATATCATTGGTAACCATGTTAACATCGACATGAGATTTTAACACCGAAATTTTTTCAATATTGAAATCCTGCAACTTCGGAAACTCTTTTTTTATTTTTTGAGAAATAATTTTTTTTGTAAAATCGATTATTGTGACATCTTTTTTTTCAATAAGATTGGCAATTGATTTAGAAATAAAAATACGGCTAAGATCAGACTGATTTATATCTGAACTAGATGATATTATAGGAGATAACCAATAAATGAAATTACTTCTTCCTTGAATCATGCCTTGATTAATTAATTTTTTAGCAGGCTCTTCTATATCTATTAAACCAAGATCAAATAGAATTTTAGTCCAAAAGCGAACGTATAGTAAATGCCCTGTGGCATGCTCACTTCCTCCAATATATAAATCAATTTGTTTCCAATAATCAGTTAGCTTTTTATTAGCAAATACAGAATTGTTGGTTGAATCCATGTAACGTAAAAAATACCAACTGCTTCCTGCCCAACCTGGCATGGTAGTTGTCTCATAATTATATTTACCATCTTTTTTCCATGACTCTAAAGCTCTTGCTAATGGTGGTTCCCCATCTTCAGTTGGTAAAAATTTATCTACTTCAGGTAATAATAAAGGCAATTCATTTTCTGATAATTCGAAGGGAATTTCATCTTTATAATAAATTGGAATTGGTTCACCCCAATACCTTTGTCTGCCAAATACGGCATCTCGTAAACGGTAATTAGTTTTTCTTTTGCCTAAAAAATGTTTTTCAATTTCTTCTATCGCTTTATTAAATGCTTCTTTTACTGGCAAACCATTTAAAAAATTAGAGTTGATTAAAATACCTTCTTTAGCATCGTAAGATTCTTTTGATAAATCCCCCCCCTTAACTACTTCTAGAATTGGTAAATTAAAATTTTTAGCAAAAGCATAATCCCTCGAATCATGAGCTGGCACTGACATAACAGCACCCGTTCCGTATCCAACTAAAACGTAGTCACCTATCCATATTGGTATTTTTTGGCCATTAAATGGGTTCTCTGCATAGGCACCTAAAAATACTCCAGAAATTTTTGTTACTTCAGACTGTCTCTCTCTCTCACTTCTATTTTTTGTTTTAATAATATAATCTTCAACTTCTACTTTTTGTTCTTTTGATGTTATTTTTAAAACTAATTCATTTTCTGGTGCAAGGGTAATAAAAGTTACACCAAAAATAGTATCAGGCCTGGTAGTAAACACTTCAATATAATTTTCAGCATCAAAATTTGAGTCTAGAATTTTAAATTTTAAAGAAGTGCCTTCACTTTTTCCAATCCAATAACGTTGCGATTCTTTTATACTTTCTGACCAATCAATAGTATCTAAATCATCAATTAATCTTTGAGCATAAGCAGAAATTCTCATACTCCATTGTTTCATTAATTTACGTTCAACTGCATAGCCTCCTCTCTCACTCAATCCATCTTTTATCTCATCATTTGCTAAAACAGTTCCTAAACTTGGACACCAGTTAACATAAGCTTCACCTAAATAAGCCAATCGATAAGCCATTAGAGTGTCAGATTTTTCTTTTTCTGAAAATAATTTCCATTCTTGTGCAGAAAATAATTTTACGCTTTCGTCACAAAAAGCATTCACATTATTATTTCCAAAATTTTCAAATTCATTAATTAGTGAAGATATTTTTTCTGCTTTTTTGCTAGATTTATTATACCAAGAATTATATATCTGAATAAATATCCATTGTGTCCATTTGTAATATTCTGGATTTGAAGTGCGAACTTCTCTGTTCCAATCAAATGAAAATCCCATTTTATCTAATTGATCACGGTATCGAGCAATATTTTGATTAGTTGTAATGGCAGGGTGTTGTCCGGTTTGAATTGCGTATTGTTCGGCAGGCAAACCAAAACTATCATAACCCATTGGATGTAAAACATTGAAACCTTTGTGACGTTTATAACGCGCTATAATATCAGAGGCAATATACCCAAGTGGATGTCCAACATGCAATCCTGTTCCCGACGGATAAGGAAACATATCTAAAACATAATATTTTGGTTTTATTGAATCGTCTTCTGTTTTAAATGTATTATTTTTTGCCCAAAATGCTTGCCAACGTTTTTCTATTTCTTTAAATTGATATTCCATAAGTTTTATCTCCGTTGTATTGATAAGCTAATAAAGATATGGCTTAAAAAGTATAGAGCAAATTAATTATTTAATGTTTTTATTTAAAAAAATTAAATAAATTCTTCTTTTTTAAAATAGTCTATTATCGAATCAATAATAAGTTTATTTTGTTGTTTTGCATCTAAAAAAGGCAAATTTTCTTTTAATTTCCAATGAGGCCAACCATCATCATCTTTACCCATAAATTCATAAAAGCCATATGGTTCAAGTAAACTACAAATAGCAACATGCATGACTTCAAGTTTTTCGTCTTTTTTATATTTTTTAAATGGTTTGCCTAATTCTTGAAGGCCAATTAAAAATAATATTGAATCATAATCCATTTCTCCATCAAAACGTTCTTTGAGTTTTTTCTGAAGTCTATCCCAGTCACTAGCCATTCTTATAATACTGTTATTTAATTTATATCTATGCTTGGATTTTCTTTTTTAAATTCTTTTTCATTTTTTAATCGCGTGTTTGTTTCGTTAATTTGAAACGCTATAAATTCCAATAATTCATCTTTACCAATGCCTTTTTCTGCTGAGGTAACGAAGCTATTTGGCATATCTTGCCATGCTTTTAAAAGTTCTTTCTCAATGTTTTTAATGTTACGATTTAATTCTGATTTAGAATTTTTATCCGTTTTAGTATAAATTATACTGAAAGGAATTTTTGTTTCGGCGCACCAAAGCATAAATTCTAAATCTATTTTTTGTAAAGTTAGCCGGCTATCTATTAATACAAATAAACAAACTAAGGTTTCTCTTTTTTTACAGTAATCAAAAATAATAGTTTCGAATTTTGCACGAGAACTTTTACTGGTTTTAGCAAACCCATATCCAGGTAAATCAACAAGGTACCATTCTTCATTTACAATAAAATGATTAATAAGCTGAGTTTTGCCTGGCGTAGAAGATGTTTTTGCTAATTTATTGTTGTTGCAAAGCATGTTGATTAGCGAAGATTTCCCTACATTACTTCTACCAATAAAAGCATATTCCTGAAAGGAAGCCTTCGGACATCCAAATAAGCTAGATGCACTTTGTTTAAATGTTGCTTTTTTGATTTGCATGGTATTTATAATTGACTTTTTTCTTTAAGGTACGAATCAAAATGTCTTTCTTTTTTACTTTGATAAACATCATTAATGGTAACTAGTATCCCTGTTTCTTCTACGCCACCAAATGATGGATTTGTAGCGGTTCCAAAGCTTTTCATGGTTGGACTTAGATTCATATAAGCATTCATCAAAGGAGGAATGTTTTCATTAAAAATACGGACTCTTTTATGCAAGGCGGCATGGCCTTCTTTATATCCAAGACCATTTAATTCTAATAAAAAGTCATTTATATTTGTTTTGCAGCTTATCGGATGTATGGGTTTAACTAAGTTTTCAGTATCAGGAAAATAATGTTGCATAAATGCTAAAATATAATCTCGGGCGCTCACATTAAAATCAGTGTACATAGTCACTTTTCCAGAAAAATGTTTTTGTGAGGGATTGTCTATAACTAATGCTCCCAAACCATCCCACAAGTTATCTAAGCTAAATAATCCTTTTCTCCTATCGTTACTTGGTTGATAGGCAGGTTGAATAAATGAACGACCTAGTTCAATGGTTTCATTTAAATAATTTGTGTAAAAGTTTTCACTAAATTCAAATAGTTCAGTTGTCGCTAACTGTACTTTTCCATTAATGAATTCTGCATCTTTACATAAAATATATCTGTAGGCCCCAACAATTTCTTTAAACTCAGGATCCCAAACTAATAGTTGCTGATATGGATGCGAACAAATGTCAAATTCGTCGAGGTCAATTTCTTTTCCGGTACCTCCTCCGGCCTGTCTGAACGTTAATTCACGTAATCTGCCAATTTCGCGCATTACATTAGGCGAATTATGGCTTGTAATTATATAAATTTCGTTATTGCCATTATTAGATTTTCTCACATATCGCTCTTTTGTCAACTCATCTAAAAGAGCTTCTTTACTTATTGCAGAGATAATATTTTTCATAATTGAACATGTAAATATACAATTATTATAAAAAGTAGAATTGCTAAATTTTTATTTGATATTTTTATTTACCTTTAATTTTATTTTATGTTAAATTATTTGATCAGTTTAAAATCATTCTTAGTTTTTTTCTTTTTTTTCTTTTTTATTGTTGCTTTTGCTCAACCTAATTTTCAAATCACCAGCAGTCATACTGATGAAGAATGCGAAAAGGGCTCTGCTTCTATAATTATTTCCGGAACCAGTAGTTCAGATTCAATTAAGATAATCTGGAGCTCAGGCCAAGAGGGCGTTAAAGAAGTATTAAAACTAGATTCTGGAATATATTCAGTTTATATTAGTATTACAAATACGACTACTTTTAAAGATACAGTTGTAAATTTTAACATTAAAAAAGTGGAGTGTGTAGCTTTAGCATCAATATATTTTTCTCCAAATGGCGATGGATATAATGATGTTTTAAAAATTGCTAATGTAGAGAAGTTTCCTAATTTCGAATTGTTTATTTACAATAGATGGGGGCAACAAGTCCATACTCAAAAAAATGTTTATACGCCTTGGGATGGAACTTATAATGGCTTGCCAATGCCGGATGGAACATATTATTATGTTTTTTTTTATGATTCTTTTAATAAAAATTATTTCGTAAAACTTTTTACTACAATTTTGAGATGATTTTTGGTTTTCATTAAACCAGGTGAAATAATTTTTTTACCCCAATAGTTGCTTTACTATAGAAGAAACGATTTTATTATCCGCTCTTCCTGCAAAAAATTTTGACGCAGCCCCCATCACTTTACCCATATCAGAAGAATTTGTGGCTCCAACTGTAGCAATAATTTTTTCAAGTTCTATTTTGATTTCATCTTCGTTAAGTTGTGTTGGCAAATATTCTTCAATAACAGAAGCTTGAGATAATTCTATTTCCTCTAAATCAGATCTATTTTGACTTTTATATATGTCGGCAGATTCTTTTCTTTTTTTTACTTCTTTTTGTAATGCGGTGTTGATTGACTCTTCAGTTAAACCTTCCGAAGAAGATTTAAGTAATAAAATAACTGATTTGATAGCCCTTAAGGCATCTAATTTTTTAGCATTTTTAGCCAACATTGCAGTTTTTATTTCAGAGTTAATTTTCTCTTCTATCTCCATTATTTTAAAATTTCATTAATAAGAAAGGTGCTTATACAATTATTTAAATTTAATGACAAATAGAAATTTTACCCATTTTAATGGCTTCGTTATTATTATTAATTACTTTGTAAGTATATAAACCATTTGTATAGTTATTTACATCTAATTTTATCTTTTTTTCAATAAAATTTTGTTTTATAATTAGTTTACCAGAAATATCGGTAATCAAAATATATTTTGCATCTATACTTTCTGTATTAAAATTTATTTCGGTTGATGAAGGGTTAGGAAATACATTTAGATTTATTGGTTTATTTATATTTTCTGAAACATTTGTAGTGTTAGATGTATTAGTAGTTACCGCATTTTTATTTCTTGTTACTAAAACTTGAATATTAGTTTGAAATGATATTGCCGTTGATGTGGAAATAGAAAATAATGGTGCGCGAATGCCTACAGAATAATAATCATAATTTACCATATATATTGTGGCAGGGCTAAATGGAGTAGTGATATTAATCGTTTGGCTTGTCACAACTCGAAGTGCATTTGTAAATGTAGCATTTGCTCCAGGCAAAGTTAATGTTCCAGAGCCATCAACCAAAACTTTGCAAGAGCCTGTAAATGTTCCGGTAGTTTGTATGGGTGCAATTATATTAACACCTCCACCTGTTGTTGAAGTTGAACTGCTATTTAATATCATTGGATATAAAGCAAAAATACCAGGGCTATTAGTATAATTTAAAGCCCCAACAATAGAACCAACCGAAATGTTTCCGCCAAAATAATTTAAGTTAGTTGTTGTTGATGTATAATAAGAGGTATTGTTAGTTGAAGACCCAACAGCAATAGTTGCTGATGGATATGCGGGATTATTAACAGTGGATGTAAAATAACTAAGCAATACACTACTATGGGTATTAATTGATGAGAAATTCCAATTGGAGTTTGCTCCAGTCAAAGCAAGATTAATATTTGATGAATCGCATTGATAGGTTTCAAAAGTATAGGTTGCTAATGGGGCATGGTTTGATTGGGTTAATTGAGCATTTAATGATAAGCTAAAACAAGCAATTAAAATTATGTAAAGATTTTTCATGTTTTTTGTATGTTAAGGTTTACCTCAAAAATAAATATAAAAAAGGAAATTTTATAATAAATTTATTTTAATAATAGTGAACTATCGCCATAGCTTAAAAAACGAAAATCATTTTGAATTGCATATTGATATATTTTTTTCCAATTTTCGCCTACAATAGCACTTATTAATAGTAACAAGGTGCTTTGAGGTTGATGAAAGTTTGTAATAATCCCATCACAAATTTTAAGTTGGTATGGGGGTGCAATTAAAATTTGAGTACGACAAATTAATTTTTCTAATTTATTTTTTTGCATCCATTTGGCTAAGGCCTGTAAACATTGATTTGGGGTTATTTTGCCATCATCTAAATCATAAACTTCCCATTGTTTTATTTCTAAATCTACTAAAGTTATAAGATTATTTTTATAAGTTTTTAGTCCCATCCAATAAAGAGATTCAATAACTCTTAATGAGGTTGTTCCAACTGAAATAACTTTTTTTTTATTTTCAATTAAATCTATAATAAGTTTTAATTCAACTTCAATCCATTCCGAATGCATATTGTGGCCTTGCATCATTTTACTTTTTACAGGTTTAAATGTCCCTGCTCCTACATGTAATGAAATAGTATGTGTTTTTATTTCTTTTTTATTTATCGCGTTTAATACTTCTTTAGTAAAATGTAAGCCGGCAGTTGGAGCAGCAACCGAACCTATCTTATCACTATAAATAGTTTGATAGCGAGATTTATCTATTATTGAACTATTTCTTTTTATATAAGGTGGAATCGGCATCAAGCCTATATAATCAAGAATTTCTGAAAAAGTCAAATTTGAAGGTTCCCATTTAAAATCTATACAAACATGCGTCGGATATCTTTCAACTATTTGAGCAGATAGTTGTATATTATTAGATACAATTACAATTTCTTTTTCAATCCATTTTTTTAAATTTCCAACTAAGCAATTCCAACGAGTATTATTTTGTTTAGACATTGCCTGGTTTATATCTTGATTTAAAAGATGAGGCTCTAAACAAAAAATCTCTATACTTTGTTTTTTATTATTTAAAAATTTTAATCTGGCTTGTATTACTTTACTTGAATTAAAAATGAGTATCGAATTATCGTCTAAAAATTTATCTATATATTTAAAAGTAGTTTCTTGTATTGTTTTATTTTTATAAATCAATAATTTTGAATCGTGTCTTTCTTGAGTAGGATAAACTGCTATTTTTTCTTGAGGTAAATCATAGTTATATTCTTCAATAGAAATGAGTGAGGGGTGCATGGAGTTCATAAGAACTTTATTTGATATTCATTAAACGAAGCACTTTTTCTATGTCTTCAAAAGTATCAATACAATGGCTGTCAAATTCTGTTTCGATGCATTTAATTTTAAATCCATGTTCGAGCCAACGAAGTTGTTCTAATGATTCTGCTATTTCTAAAGCAGATGGTTCAAGCTTTGTTATTTGCTCTAATGTTTTAACATGATAGGCATACATTCCAACATGTCGGTAATAATTATAACAATTATGCCATTCTGATTCTTTTTTTCCTTTTATATGGGGAATAACATTTCTGCTAAAAAGTAAAGCTTCTTGTTGATGATTTAGAACGATCTTAACTTCTCCTTTATCAAAAAGTATTTCATGACTTTTGCATTTAATCATTTGTGTGGCAATTTCGGTTTCTCCATTACAAAACTGAGCAAGCGAATCTATCTGAATTGGATTTATAAAGGGCTCATCGCCTTGAATATTTATAACATAATTAAATGGTTTGTTATTTAAAAGATAAGCTTCAAAGCAACGATCGGTCCCGCTCTGGTGATTAGGATTGGTAATAATTACATTGGCGCCAAAACTTTTTGCATGAGTTTCAATTCGTTCATCATCAGTTGCAATGATAACATCGTTAAGTAAATTTGCTTTTTTAGTTTGTTCGTAAACACGTTGCAACATTGTTTTGCCATTTATCTCCACTAAAGGTTTACCCGGGAATCGACTTGAAGAATAACGTGCAGGAATAATTCCGATAATTGACATGATTATAACTAATTAAAATTTCTTAAATAATTTAGATTACTAATTTTGATTTATGAATTTAATTTTAAAGCGCTTTCATTAATACATCATATAATGAAATCATACCTTCTACATCTTTTTTGTGTACTTTTTCATCTGGTGTATGAACATTTTCCTCTGCAGCTCCAATAAAACACCAATCCCAAGGATATTCTGCCATTTGTAATTCTTTTGCATCACTTCCCCCACTTCCTTCAATTTCTAATTGATAAGCACAACTATTTTTTTTAGCAATTAAAATAATTTTATTAATATAACTTCTTCGAGGAATAAGACTATCGCGCATACTTATAACTGGGCCTTTAGCAAAATGAACTCCATCAGAAATCCAAGAAATATCGCAAATTAAAGCTTGTTGTATTTTATATTTTTCTTGTAAATACTTTTGTAAATAACTAACGCTACCCCCTCCATGTTCTTCCCAAGTACTAAAAACGATGGCGCCATTTTTTATTTTTTCAGCTACTTTTAAAGCTGCGTAAATACCTAAACGGTTATCCATATAACAACACTGTAAATATTCGGAGGTTTCTCGCCAATTTGGTTTAAAAATTAATTCGGTTCCTCTTTCAAAATCTCTTTTTCCTTTATACTCAAGCTTAAGTATACCTGTTTGTTTATTTTCTATTAAGTTTAACTCTACCTCTTGCTTACCTTTTTGATCTGTTCCAATTAATTTATATCCTGATTTAATCGAAGGGCCACCTATTTTTACTAATTGTTTGCCGTAGCGAACCGTAAATCCGATGCTATCCATATGAGCAAACAAAGCAGTACGCGGTTTTCCGAAAATTAACATGATATTATCCTGAAATCCATTACCACAAATAATTTTAGGTTGATGTTTCCAGTTTTTTGAATTTATTTTTATATAATTTAAAATAAATTCTTTCATTGCTAATTCGTTGCCACTTGGCGCAGGTATAGCACAAAGTTCTTTTAACAAACTAAATGAAGATTTTTTATTATTGTTTTTCATTTCAAATTAAAAAAATTAGGACGCATAAATTTATGCAAAATAAGCATAGTTTATCTTAAATATAACATTTCTCTGTACTTTGGTAATGGCCAAGTCGCATCATCAATAATGTTTTCTAGTTTATCAACACTAAGTCGAATAATTTCGAAATATGGTTTTACTTTATCGCAATAAGCGTGGGCTTGTTTTTTTCCTGAATCTAAGGTGTTTGATTTTTTTCTTGCTTCTGTCATTTCATCACAAGATTTTTTTATAATAGAAATATGTTCACTAATTTCTTTTATTAATTCTAATTGTGTGCTAGCTGTTTTTTTAAAATCATCTGCCGAAAAAATCGTTTTAAGCCCACAAACATTATCAGTTAATATTTTTTGATAATTTAAAGCCGCAGGAATAATTTGATTATTTACCATATCGGCAATAATACGCGATTCGATTTGTATTTTTTTAGTGTATGTTTCTAAACTAATTTCATATCTCGCTTCTTGTTCGCGGTGATTCAAAATTCCCTGCGATTCAAACATCTGTAATGTTTTTTTAGAAATCATGGCTTCTAAAGCACCAGGAGTAGAAGAAATGTTATTTAACCCGCGATTCTTAGCTTCAGCTTTCCACTCATCTCCATATCCGTTTCCTTCAAAGCGAATGCTTTTACTGGCAATAATATATTTTTTAAGGATTTGAAATATAGCTTCATCTTTTTCAATTTTTTTATCTATTAATGAATCTACTTCTTTTTTAAATTTGGATAATTGTTCTGCAATAATGGAATTGAGCACAGTCATTGGTCCACCGCAATTTGCAGAAGACCCAACCGCTCTGAATTCAAATTTATTTCCTGTAAATGCAAATGGAGAAGTTCTGTTTCTATCTGTATTATCTAATAAAATATCAGGAATCCTTCCAATATTCATTTTTAGCGCTGTTTTTTCTTCTGGACTCATTTTTCCGCTGTGAACTGCTTTTTCAATTTCATCCAATACATTTGAAAGTTGTTGCCCTAAAAATATCGACATAATAGCAGGAGGAGCTTCATTTGCACCTAGCCTATGATCATTATTTGCAGAAGCAATCGAAGCTCTCAATAAATCGGCGTGTTCATAAACAGCCATAACTGTGTTTACAAAAAAAGTTAGAAATTGTAAATTTGTTTTTGGTGTTTTACCCGGAGACAATAAGTTTTTTCCAGAATTGGTGGCTAAACTCCAATTGTTATGTTTTCCACTTCCATTAACTCCTGCATAAGGTTTTTCGTGAAGTAAAACACGAAAATTATGTCGAATAGCTACTTTTTCCATCACATCCATGAGTAGTAAATTGTGATCAACCGCTAAATTTGTTTCTTCAAAAACTGGTGCACATTCAAATTGAGCAGGCGCGACTTCATTATGACGGGTTCGAACTGGAATTCCTAATAAATGTGACTCGTATTCAAAATCACGCATAAAAGCTGATACACGCTCTGGAATAGAACCCCAATAATGATCTTCTAGTTGCTGCCCTTTTGCAGATGCATGGCCAAATAATGTACGTCCGGTTTGTTGCAAATCGTAACGAATATTATATAAAGCCGAGTCAATTAAAAAATATTCTTGTTCCCAACCTAAAGTGGCAATTACTTTGGTTACATTTTTATCAAAATACTGACAAACATCAGTAGCCGCTTTGTCTATGCAATGAAGTGCCTTAAGCAATGGAGTTTTAAAATCTAAGGATTCGCCGGTATAAGAAATAAAAATAGTTGGAATGCATAATGTTTCTCCCCAAATAAATGCAGGCGATGTTGGGTCCCAAGCTGTATATCCGCGAGCTTCAAAAGTATTTCGAATGCCTCCATTGGGAAAAGATGATGCATCGGGTTCTTGTTGAACAAGTGCATTTCCACTAAAGCGTTCAATGGCTCTTCCTCCTTCAATTGGCTCAAAAAAACCATCATGTTTTTCTGCTGTTGCTCCCGAAAGTGGTTGAAACCAATGAGTAAAATGAGTTACCCCCTTACTTTGCGCCCAGGCTTTCATACAAGCCGCCACCTGATCGGCCATTTTACGTTCTACAATTGTTCCTTGATGCATAGAGTTTTGTATGCTATTAAAGGCTTCTTCAGAAAGAAATTCTCTCATTGCATCTAATCCAAAAACATCAGAACCATAATATTCAGAAACTTTTTTATCTGCTTTTTTGATGGATATCGGTTTTCGATTAATAACATCATTTAGTGCTAAAATTCTTCTTGTACTCATTTTTATAGGGGGTATATTGTTAAATATTAACTATTTTGACAAAATTACTTCAAAAAAAGGGGGGGTGCAAGAAAAAAAGTGATTTTATTTAAAAATTACAAAATATTTTTTAACAGTTTATTAAGGCAATAAATTTAAGGGTTAAAATATATTTAGCTTAATTTTACCTTAACAAATAAATTTTAATTGCCTTCTAATCTTCCTCATGAAAAACCAAAATGATAAAAATCCATGGCTTACTTTGTCAAGTGATGTAAAATTTGAAACGCCTTGGATTAGTGTTTCAAAACATGATGTTTTAAATCCTGCAGGTAAACCTGGATTGTATGGCGTTGTTAATTTTAAAAATTTAGCCATTGGCATTTTACCTTTAGATCAAGATAATAACACTTGGTTAGTCGGTCAATGGAGATATCCGCTCGAAAAATATAGTTGGGAAATTCCTGAAGGAGGAGGCCCCCTATCTGAAAACCCAATAGATACAGCTAAAAGAGAATTAAAAGAAGAAACTGGTCTTGTTGCAAAAAAATATACACTGCTCTGTAATATGCATACCAGTAATTCTGCTACTGATGAGTATTGTTATATTTATCTTGCTCAAGACTTAATTTTAGAAGAATCTGAGCCAGAAGAAAGTGAGGATTTAAAAATTAAAAAACTTCCATTCGAAGAAGCTTATCAAATGGTAATGAACGGAGAAATTACCGATTCTTTGAGTATGGTTGCTATACTTAAAACAAAAATTTTATTAGATAAAGGATTAATCTAACAGATTGATAGCGATAGAATATAAAAGAATAGGATCAAGCACTAAATTGTCTAATTAAATTTATACTTTTACGTTTTATTTTATATGAAGGACTTAATTCAAAATTTTACTAATCAGCTACGCGAGTCAAAAGCAATAGCAGATAAAGCGATTGTTTCGAAATCGAAAGATATTCAAAATATAGTTATTTCTGGTTTAGGGGGCTCAGGTATTGGTGGCACTATAGTTTCTGAATTAATTTCAGATTCTTGTAAAATTCCTGTTATTATTAATAAGGATTATTCTTTACCTGAATTTGTAAACGAACATACTTTATTTATTGTTTCAAGTTATTCTGGCAATACCGAAGAAACTTTAAATGCATTAAATATTGCCATTATTAAAAAAGCGCAAATTGTATGTGTTACCAGCGGTGGCAAGGTATTGCAATTAGCAAAACAGCATCAGTTCGATTTTATTGAAATTCCAGGGGGTATGCCTCCTCGCGCTTGTATAGGATATTCTCTAATTCAGTTAATAAAAGTATTGGTAGAAAAAGGTTTTGCTCAATCTAGTTTATTTTCTGATATAGAAAAGTCTATTTTGCTTTTAGATCAACAAAATGAAAAAATAAAAGTTGAGGCTAACGAAATTGCTAAACAATTATTAAATAAAATTCCGGTTATTTATTCGCTTGGAAATTGTGAGGGAGTTGCTGTTAGGTTTAAACAACAACTAAACGAAAATAGTAAAATGCTCGCCTGGCAACATGTTTTTCCTGAGATGAATCACAATGAGTTAGTTGGTTGGACAATTAAAAACGAATCTTTGGTAGTAGTTACTTTTCATACTTCTTTTGATTATGCTCGCACTAAAAAGCGCTACCAAGTTTGTAAAACAATATTTCAAAAGTATGCTAATGCTGTAATCGATATTACGGCAAAAGGAGAAAGTAGATTAGAGCAATTTTTCTATTTAATAAATATGGGCGATTGGATAAGTTATTATTTAGCAGAGTTAAAAGGAATTGATCCGGTTGAAGTAAATGTAATCGACCATCTTAAGAAAGAACTTTCTGAATTTTAAGAATTTTATTTTTAAAACCGGTCTTTAAACTATTAAATTAAAGAACCTGCAAAAAAAACAAATTATATTTCGAGATTTGGGGCTTATGGATTATAAAGCCTGTTGGGATTATCAAGAATTACTCTTTAATCAAACTATCCAACAAAAAATATTAAATCGTAATTTACCAATCACAGAAAACGTAGTTACCAAAAATTATTTATTATTTGTTGAACATCCAAATGTATTTACACTTGGAAAAAGTGGTAACGAAAAAAATTTGTTGTTAACCACAGCTCAACTTTCAGAAAAAAAAACAGATTATTATAAAATAAATAGGGGGGGTGATATTACCTATCACGGTCCTGGACAAATAGTAGCTTATCCTATTTTAGATTTAGATCATTTTTTTACTGATATACATAAATACTTAAGATTACTCGAAGAAACAATTATTCTCACCTTAAAGGAATATGGTTTAGAAAGTGGAAGAATAAAAGGCGAAACAGGCGTTTGGATTGATGCAGATAATAATCTAAAAGCTCGTAAAATTTGTGCCATGGGCGTTAGATGTAGTCGATGGGTAACTATGCATGGCTGGGGATTTAATGTTAATTCTGATTTAAATTATTTTAATAATATTATACCTTGCGGCATAAAAGACAAAGAGGTAACTAGTTTAAATAAAGAGCTTGGGCGCCAAATAGATATTATTGAAATAAAAGAAAAATTAAAATGTAATTTTTTAAAATTATTTGAAGCTGATTTTGTTTAATAAGGGCTTTGTTTGCGAATAAGCTTTGAAAATAGTTTAGGTAATAATCGTTTTATTTTCACCATTAAAATCTCTTTACCGCCAATATAAATTTCTTCTTTATTTTTAATTATTCCGTTTATTATTTGTTTAGCACACTCTTCAGCAGTCATTGCAATTTCATGGCTTTTATCCATTTTGTTATGATAATTTCCGCTTTCAGTTATTGCGTTAATAGATACCTTGGTTTTTATTTTGCCAGGACAAACAATTAATATTTTTATTCCAAGACTTTCTGTTTCTAATCTCAGCGTTTCAAAAAAACCATGTAAGGCATGTTTAGCAGCACTATATGATGAGCGTAAATAAAACCCAAATTTACCGGCAATGCTACTTACAATAACAATATGTCCATTTTTTTGTCGTTTCATATAAGGTAAAACGGCCTTTGATAAATTTATATAAGAAAAATAATTTACTTCCATTAAAAGTCTATCAATTTCAATAGGCGTTTCAATTGCTTCACTCCTTTGGCTAAACCCGCCATTGTTAATTAATAGGTCAATTCTTCCAAATTTATTAATTACTTGAGCGGCTAATCCACTCGCTTTAGAAGTATCGTTTAAATCAAAAGGAAGAAGCATAATATCTAATGATGGTAATTTTGTTAAATTTAAAACTCTATTTAACTCTTCTTCTCGCCGAGCCGATAAAATTAATCTAGCCCCGCGCTTTGCAAATTCAATGGCTAGAGATTCTCCAATACCGGATGAGGCTCCTGTAATCCAAATCACTTTGTCTTTAAATGTATTCATTTTATTTTTCTAATATCGATAAAATTTGTGATGCTTGTATAGATTTTATGCAAGCGCATTCATTTTTTTTTCTACAATCAGAGCAGCTTTTATTAATTACAAGATGATGAGCATCTTTTCCAACAGGCATCCATCTTCCTGGATCAATTGGTTTCATAGGAGAAAATAATCCAATAGCTTTTTTATTTAAAGCAGCCGCAATATGAAGTGGGCCTGTGCTAGCAGCTATTAATCCATCACATGCATTTATAAAAGCAATAAATTGTGGTAAGGATAGTTTTCCTGTTAAATCTGTTAGTTCTGAATTATTATTTATAAATTCCTGCATTAAATTTCCGTCTTGAACAGTGCCACTTATAAATATTTTATATTTTTTTTGTGGTAATAATTTTATTAAGTGTTCGAAGTTATTTAGCCCCCATTCGCGGGCGCTTCCCTTTGATTTAGGATGAAAAATAAGATTAATTCTTGAGGGATCAATAATCTCCTTGTATTCATTTTTTAGTTCCGTAATTTTTGTAAAACCATATAGTTTTGGAATTATTTCTAAAGAAATATTAGTGTTAATATTTAAAAATTTTAATAGTTTAATGTTTAATTGAGATTCGTGAAGGTTTGATTTTTTTCTCGAAAGCTGAATAAGTTGATTACAATATATCCAATGGTAAAGCCTGTTTGTGGTGCCTATTCTTAAAGGTACTTTTGCTTGTTTGGCTAATCTACTAATTTCTTTTTTTGGAAAAACATGAACAAATGCATCTAGATTAAGATTTTTTAGCGCAATTATTTTTTCATTTGAATCTAGTTTTTCTAATTCGTCGTAATTTATAAACTCTTCAATAAATTCGGAGCACAGAACTATTTCTTTTGTATAACTGTTTCCTAAAAAATAAATTCTTGCATTTGGAAATTGATTCTTAATTAGACCGGCCATAGGCAATGTCAATATCACATCACCAATGCTATCAGTTCTGCTAATTAAAATTTTAAAATTATTTTGTAGTGTTTTGATAGTATAAATCTCTTAATTTTTTATATTTTAAATAGGTTGCGTAAGCCGAAATTTTTGAAATTAAAAATCCTGATTTGCCATCTAAAAAACCTAAACGAATTAAATAGTGATTAATAAATTTAAAAATCGGATTTATAACTAATTTATAAAATGGTGCTTTTTTGTTTTTTTCAAAATATGCTTTTGAGGCAATAGTTGTAAAGTATTCTACTTGTTTATAATGATCACTTAAAGTGTTATAGCTATAATGTAATAAATCTCCAGAAAGTAGTTCCGTATTTTTATCTCCATCAGTTAGTTCATATTTATCGTGCGGATTAATGCCAGTCCATTTTCCTTTTCGACTATCCCAAAGTCTAAGTTTTCTATCTGGATACCATCCGCAATACTTTACCCAATGGCCACAATAATTAGTTAATCTGTTCACATAATAGCCATCTTTATTAAAGTTATTTTTAATATTAATAATCGATTTTATGAGGGCCTCATCTATAGCTTCGTCTGCATCTAATGATAAAACATAAGGATAGTTTGCAAATGTGATCGCTCTATTTTTTTGTTGAATATGTCCATCAAAAGCATGCTGAAAAAATCTAACACCATGAGTTTCACAAATAGCTTGTGTTTGGTCTATACTAAACGAATCTAAAACTACAATCTCATCTGCAATGGCTTTTACCGAAATCAAGCATCGCTCGATGTTTTTTTCTTCATTATATGTAATTATGACAACAGATAATTTAATCACACCTTAAAAGTACCAAATTTTATATAACTCTTATATTTGTAATGTGTTTAGCCCAATAAATATTTTTTTAAAAAAACATTTCTTTTTAGTGTTCATAATTTTATTGGCCATTTTTGCCTTTTCTAAAATTTTAATGTTTGGTCATATTAGTTGGGATGATCCTGAAATGATTTTTAAAAATAATTATGTCAAAAATGGTGAATTGATGGAGTTGTTCAGCCATCATTTTGTTGGAAACTATATTCCAATCACCATGATATTTCACTCCATCTCCTGGTTTTTCTTTGAAGCAAATGATTTTGGCCATCACTTATTAAATATTACTTTTCATCTCTTTAATGGTTACTTAGTTTATCAAATTGGAAAAATTTTATTTAAAAAAGATTTTGTTGCAACTATCGGGATGGCCATTTTTTTATTACATCCACTTCAAATTGAATCAGTGGCATGGATTAGTGAGTTAAAAAATTGTTTATCCACGAGTTTTTATTTGATAGCCACTTTATTTTATTTAAAATATCTTTTTACTTTTAAAATGAAAGATTATTTAGCTGTAATTGTTTTTTTTATTGCATCCTGCTTATCAAAACCATCAGCGATTATCTTCCCATTAATCTTATTAATCATAGATGTATTTATAAAAAATAAAATAGAGTATAAGCAGCTTTTAAATAAAATACCGTTATTTTTTATCTCGATTGTATTTGGAATCATTAATTTAAAAACACAATCGGCCGATTTATTTATTAATCATGCTCACGAATTTCCCTTCTACCAGAGAATCGCATTTGCAGGATTTGCTTTATTTAAATACTTTGTTTTGTTTTTATTTCCTTATAATCAAAGTGTTATTTATCCTTATCCCAATTATCATTTATCTATTTTTTTAATTGGATATTTTATTATCGCAACAATAGTTTTTCTTCTAATTTATTTTATAAAAAATAAAAAGTATAATTGGCTTTTTATGATTTTATTTAGTTTATTTAATTTTATTTTAGTTTTACAAATACTTCCATTTGGCGAAGTTTTATTTGCAGACAGGTATATGTATGCCCCTATAATTGGCTTGGCTTGGTTAGTAGCACATTTGATTTTAAAATTAAATATTAAACTAGTTTATTTTACAGTTACTATTTCAATTATGCTCTCACTTCTTACTTTTTCTAGAGCTAATGCTTGGAAAAACGGAATAACTTTATACGAAGACATTCTGAAAAAATATCCAGATAACTTTGTTGCATTAAACAGCGTTGGGGTTGAGTGTATGTATTTAAATCAAGATAAAAAAGCCTTAGATTATTTAACCCGTGCCACCCGCGTTGCACCCAAAAATTATAAAGGATTTTATAATCGGGCTTTATTGCATTTAAAAAATCAACAACCAAAATTAGCAATTGTTAGCCTAAACCAATCATTAACCTTATTCCCTTACGCTAAAGCCTATGCAGCAAGAGCATCAGCCTATTATCAAATAAGCGATTATTCTAAAGCAATTAATGACGGGAATTTTGCTTTAAGCATAGAAAAAAACAATATCAAAGCTCTTTTTGTTTTAGGAAATTGTTATAGTGATTTAAATAACTTAGATCAAGCATTAGGTTTTTATAATAGATGCATTACTTTAAATAAAGACGAACCAGATTTTTATTTTAAACGAGCCATTGTTTTCGGAAAAAAACAAAATTTTAAAGCTTGTTTAAACGATTTAATTGTTTGTACTAATTTAAATTCACAATATTACGAAGCTTTCTATTGGATGGGTGTTGCGAAAATTAATTTGAAACAAAATCCATGTGAAGATTTTAAAAAAGCTGGTCAACACAATTATGGGCCGGCCGTTAAAGCTTATAATTTGTATTGCCTGTAATTTAAATTTATATAAATGAAATTAACCATTATTCAAACCGAACTAAATTGGGAAAATAGAGATAAAAACATTCAACATTTTGAAAAGTTAATCGATTCAATAATAGACAAAACCGATTTAATTATTTTGCCCGAAATGTTTACTACTGGGTTTACAATGAATCCAAAAAAATATGCAGAATCTGCTGATGGAGAAACATTAAAGTGGCTTAAATTTAAGTCGAAAGAAAAACAATCTGTTATCACAGGTACCATTGCCGTTGAGGAGCATGGCTATTTCTACAACCGTTTATATTGGATAAATCCTAATGGAGAAGTAAACACCTACGATAAGCGGCATTTATTTAGCATCGGAACCGAAAATCAATTTTATAAAGCAGGATCCAAAAAAATTATTACTCATTTAAATAATTGGAAATTTTGTCCACTTATTTGTTACGATCTTCGTTTTCCTGTTTGGAGTAGAAACCGATTTCAAATTAATAATACCAAACCTAATTGGGATTATGATGTATTGATATATGTGGCTAATTGGCCTGAAAAAAGAATTTATGCATGGAAGCATTTGTTAATTGCAAGAGCTATAGAAAATCAATGTTATGTAATAGGCATAAATAGAATTGGCATAGATGGCAATGGCATTAAACATTCAGGAAATAGTTTGGTAATTAATCCAAGAGGAGAAATTATTTTTCAATTAAAAGAAAATGAAGAACAGCTGCAAAACGTTATATTAGATTGGGAGTTTTTAGAAAATTTTAGAAAAGAATTTCCAGTTGGAATAGATGCTGATGATTTTAAAATATAATCGTTTTATTTTTTAAAAATAGCATCTAAAACTTCTGCTAATCGAATGCCTGCTTTTAATAATTGTAATTCAATAACGGTTGCATTTCTGTTTATGTATGCGTGAGAAATATAGTCGTTTTTTATTTGGTATACATTTTTTAATAACATTCTTGATTCTATTGCCCACTCTAATACATTGCCATTATTATAAATTATATGATTATTAAGTGGTATCGTTTTTGCTAATATTAAACATGTTGAAGCATCTATTTTTTCTGATTTAATTATTAATTCGTCCCAAACATAATGCAGGTTGGTTGATTTATTAAAGTACTGCACTGATTTGGTATTACCTCCTTTGTCACTTGCATAACCAATATGAAGTGGCTGATGCAAATCACCAATCAAATGAAATATTACTTTTATGTTAAAAAAAACATCTTTTTTTTGATGTAAATTTTGAATGGCTAATTCTAATTGATTAATTATATTAGGATTTTCAGTTTTAACATAACTGGCATCTGGGGCAATATTCACAAAATGCCAATTGTACAGATATTTATAGTTATCGTCTTTTTTAACTTCGTCCATCCAACAAGACGCTTCTTCAAAGCTAAGATCTTTAAAATATTTTTGAATCGAATCTAGAGTAGATTGTTTTAAATAATTTTTTGCAATTTGTGCAACAATTTGATGCCCTTCTTTTGACCAGGCATAATTTTGTTGACTAAAAATTAAGATGCAAATTGATATTAATAAAAAACGAAACAATATTTAATTTTATTAATGTTTATTATTTTAAAGTTAAACATTTTTTTAACATTTTTTTATTTAAATGTTAAATGTTTTTTTATCGAATTATTTTTTTTATATATTTATATGACATAATAATTAATCAAAGCTATAAAAACAATTTTTTTATTATTAAATGTTTAACCTATAAAAAATAAATTATGAAAAATATCATTAACAAATTTATTATTTTTTTATTTTGTTTTATTTTTTCAATGAATATTTCTGCACAGTGTGGATCTCAGGTCCCTGCCGGTTCATCTAGCAATATTTTTACTCAAATTAGAAATTCTACAAATCCAGTTGCAGCAGATAAAAATTTGAATACCATTGTTTTTGTTCATCGAAATAATGCGAATTTACTTGGTGGAAGTTCAGGAAATATAAGATATGATATTTCTACTAATGCTGGCACAACTTGGTCTGTAAATTTAGGGGCATTAAACCCTTTAAATTCAAGTTTAGCAAGATATCCAAATGTAACCATATATAATCCCACACTTAATTTAACCCCCTCAAATGCCTATTTGGGATTTATGGCCGCAACAATTAGCTCAGTTAATTCAACTTGGAATGGCTGTGTTACTGGTGTTAGACAATTAAATGGCTTAGGTAATACTGAAAATTATAATCAGCCAATTGTTAATCCACAATTAATTCCACATTCAATTGTTAAAGGAGCACCAGGTATTTTTTGGGCTGTAGATGCTTTATTTAATGGAGTAAACATAACTGGTTTTAATATTTATAAAGGAACTTGGAATGGACTAAATGATATTACTTGGGCTAATAATTTTGCTGTAAACCCTCCTTTTAATACTTCTTATAATGGCACACCTCAAGTGGGAGATTATAATATTGCTTTCGATCCCTCTGGCACTTTTGGTTGGATGAGTTTTCTTGGACATGTTTCCCCAGGCCCTTTAAATTATGCATATTATCCCGTTTTATATAAGACCATCAATGGCGGTGCAACATGGACTGGACCAATACAAGTAGACTTAACACAATTTAGTTGTTTAGCTTCAAATATGACAGCTCCAAATGTACCAACAACAAACTTTGAACATGATTTAACTGTTGATGTTAACGGTAATCCTCATATATTAACAACACTATGTAATGGTAACAATGCCTATAGTTTATATTATACTTCATGGCACCACATGTTTGATATTACTTTAAAAAATGGCTTATGGGCAGCTTTTGATATTGCAAACGTAAATGCAGGAAGAGGCAATTGGGGTGTAGCTCCTAATGCTGTATCGATGGATATGGCTCCTCAAATTTCAAGAACATCAGATGGAACCAAAATTTTTTATTCTTGGACCGATAATTCAATTTATTCTTTGGGTTTAGCAAATCAATCTCCAAATTTATTTTCACGTTCGTACAATGTTTCAAATAATACTTGGACAGGAATTAAAGATTTTTCGTCTTGTAACATCAGCACAGCTGGTAAAATTATTTTTCCACATTTAGCCACAGAGGTTTTAGAGCCTGTAGCAAATACTTATCAAATGGCTTCGGTTTATGCTGAATTTTCAACTGTTGCTAATGATCCAGCTCTAATTTCAAATTTCAATTTTTTAAATAACACTACTTTTTCTTCAACAGATTATACTTTTTCTCCACCTGCCCTTGTTGTTTCTATACTTCAAGGTAGCAATTTATTATTATGTCCAAATAGTACTCTTATTGCTACAGTAAGTGGACCTCCAGGCCAATCTCTCTGGAGTAATGGCGCTACCACAAATACATTGGCAATATCAAGTGGAACCATAAGTTTATACACCGTTACTGCTCAAGTAAATTGTAATGTAGGAACGGCATCCATCTCTGTAACTAATTTAACTTTAAATGCATCGGCACAAAGTCCTTCTGTATGTTCTGGGAATTCAATTACATTATCAGTTACCGGAAATGCTAATGCATACACTTGGAATCCAGGCTCATTAACAGGTTCAAATGTATTGGTAAATAATATAACTAATCCTATTTATACTATTACAGCAAACGGAAGTGGAGGATGTTCAAGCAGCAGTACCCTAGGAATAAATATTTTACCATTACCTGTAATTAGTATGATTAGTGGTAGTATTTGTCTTGGACAAAGTTATACTCTTTCGCCAATTGGAGCCAGTAGTTATACATTCTCATCAGGCTCAGCAGTTGTTTCCCCTTCAATTACTAGCTCATATTCTGTAATCGGAACAAGTAGTTTAGGTTGTTTATCTGCCTCATTAGCCGTTTCATCAGTAACAGTAAATTCATTACCAATTTTAACTGCTTTAAGTAGCAAGTCTGTTATTTGTATAGGAGAAACAATTATTTTATCTGCTACTGGCGCAAATTCTTATTCATGGAATGCGGTTGCAGGTAATTTTAGTATTTCTGTTTCTCCAACCATATCAACAACTTTTTCGGTGAGCGGGTCTGACGCTAATTTATGTGTTGGCTCACAAACAACTTTTGTAAATGTAAATCCATTACCTATTATTACAATTGTAGGAACAAGATCATTAATTTGTAAAGGAGAAAAAAATACGTTACTAGCAAGTGGCGCATCTAATTATACCTGGACAACAAGCCCTCCATCATACTCTTCTTCGGTTTTAATATCTCCAACTATAACTACTACGTATACTTTGTCTGGAATTAATTCTTTTAGTTGTGCAAACACTGCAACTTATACCCAAGTTGTTTCTAACTGTATTGGAATAAACAAAATAAACGATAATAATATAGGCATAACAATTTATCCTAACCCAAATAATGGTGAGTTTACAGTTGAGTTTTTAAAAAGTGATAATTTTTTTATAGAAATAACTAATCTATTAGGACAAATCATAAAAACACAAAAAGCAGAATTGATTAATCAAATAAATATAAATTTATTTGAAAAAGGTATTTATTTTATCAATGTAATCGAAAATAATCAATCTGTTTATAGAAGCCGAATTATTAAAGAATAATGATGCCTTATTAATAAGGAACATTAGCTATATTAAATAATTCAAGACAGTTAGCAAAAACCAATTAAGTTTTTAAAAAAAAACTGTGCTTTCGATTTTGGCGGAACTTATTATTATGTCAAAACCCAATTGCCTTTTGCAATGATTTAGTTCTCGAACTTCTTTAACTCCATCTCATTTTTATAGTCTATCAAAGTCATCTGCAAATTATTGCCTACTTTCTAAGCCCAAGAATAGAAAAGCTTTCATTATCTCCCATTAAACTGATTTTAAAATACCTCATTAAAGGTATTGTTTAGAATCATTCTTAATAAGAATATTGTATTGTAAATTTCTATCATAAATTCAACATGAAAAAGGGTTATATATTTTTTGCAGTTTTAAACATAACTTCATTTTCAATTTTATTTGCGCAGAAAAACGACACAACAAAAGCCGTAAATCTTTCAGAAGTAATAATAAATGAACATCAGGCATTAGCTGAGATGGAATTTATGCCTGCAATAAAAGATAATGTTATTTATGCAGGAAAAAAAACAGCAGTAATTCAGTTGGATAAAATAAACGCAGACCTAAGTTCAAATAACACGCGTCAGGTTTTTGCAAAAGTACCAGGAATAAGTATTTGGGAAAATGATGGTTCAGGAATTCAGTTAGGAATAGCATCAAGAGGATTAAGTCCGAATCGCTCATGGGAATTTAATGTTAGGCAAAATGGATATGATATTAGTTCGGAGGTTTTTGGATACCCCGAAAACTATTATACTCCTCCAATGGAAGCAATGAGAAAAATTGAAGTAATACGTGGATCGGCTTCTTTACAATATGGACCACAATTCGGAGGAGTGCTCAATTATCAAATTAAAAAAGGAAATCCAAACAAGCCAATATCCTTTGAGGCACAACAAACCCTTGGATCTTACGGTTTATTCAATACCTACATGGCAATTGGAGGAACCCACGAAAAGTTTTCCTATTACGGATTCATTCATCATCGTGCAGCCGAAGGATGGCGAAACAACAGTCGTTACAGTATTTACACAGGGTATTTTTCAGCAAATTATCAACTAACAAAAAAAATAAATATCGAAGGAGAATATACGAATATGAATTATAAAAGCCAGCAGCCAGGCGGCCTTTCAGATGAACAGTATACTAATAATCATCGTCAATCATTTAGAGAAAGAAATTGGTTTGGTGCACCTTTCAATGTCGCATCGCTCACTATTAAATATAATATTTCGCAATCAGTAAATTTACAAATCAAATCATTTGCAACCATTGCTGAACGAAATAGCGTTGGATTCACCAAATCCATTACTTTAAAAGATAGTGTTAATCCCAAAACTCTTGAATACAATGCAAGGCAAGTAGACAGGGATAATTACAAAAATTATGGAACAGAATTACGATCTTCTGTTAAATATAAATTCTTTGGGAACGAAAATATTTTTGCCGGAGGAATTAGGTTGTACCGTGGAAGCACCATAAGAAATCAACTTGGAATAGGAACAACAGGCATTGATTTTGATTTATCGCTAATTAATCCTAAATATGAACGCTCATTGGAATTTGAAACAACTAACTATGCCGCTTTTGCCGAAAATATTTTTCAAATCGGAAATCGCCTGAAAATAGTTCCGGGCATTCGTTTTGATTATATTGAAAATAAAACGGATGGGTACATCAATACGTCGCAGTTAGGTATGCTCAATTCAAATAAAAGAGTTCGCCAACTCTTACTTTACGGAATCGGAAGCGAATTTAAAATTACTGAAAAAATAAACCTGTATGGCAATTACTCTCTTGCATATCGACCTGTTACATTTTCAGAACTTACGCCCTCAGCCACCACAGAAATTATTGACCAAAATTTAAAAGATGCCACTGGTTTTAATGCTGATTTTGGATTCAAAGGAACTGTGAAAAACTATTTGAACTTTGATGTTGGCCTGTTTTATTTATTTTATGACAACCGAATCGGAACGCTGAGTCAAAATGGCGGAACACTCAAAACAAATATTGGCACATCGGTAAGTAAAGGCCTTGAATCATATGTTGAAATAGATGTTGTAAAAATTTTAACAGAGAAATCAAAAATTGGTAGTATCAGCATTTTTGCTTCCAATTCTTTTATTGATGCTAATTATGTAAAGTGGAATAACCCTTCCCTTAAC
>Ga0214919_10002645_pt1 | contig 27860 bp, 26 predicted proteins | sample LL1503_MetaG_FD_177994 | JGI IMG/M metagenome (GOLD analysis project Ga0214919, IMG submission 177994) | Freshwater microbial communities from Lake Lanier, Atlanta, Georgia, United States - LL-1503 | ecosystem: Environmental > Aquatic > Freshwater > Lake | place: USA: Georgia | collected...
CAACAAGATCAACACGTCGCAGTGGCTAGAGGTGCACGAAGCAGCCCACAGCATCGGTCTTCGTTCGAACATCACAATTATGTTCGGCGCGGTTGAAAATCCGAGCAGCTGGGCGAAGCACCTTCTCGTCACCAAGGAACTTCAGAAGAAGACGGGTGGTTTCACTGAGTTCGTGCCACTCCCCTTCGTGCACATGGCGACACCCATCTTCTTGAAGGGTCGAAGTCGGAAGGGCCCAACGTTCCGGGAAACGGTGCTAATGCATTCGGTGGCACGTCTGCACTACGCGGGCCTGATTAACAACATCCAGGTCAGTTGGGTCAAGCTGGGTGTTGAGGGCAGCCGTGAGATTCTGAAGGCCGGGGCCAATGATGTTGGCGGCACCTTGATGGATGAGAACATCTCTCGGGCGGCCGGGGCGGCCCACGGCCAAGAGATGGACGTAGCGACACTGGAAGCCCTCGTAGAGCCCCTAGGACGGCCTCTGCGCCAACGCACCACTCTTTATGGAGTTGCGTGACCCACGACGCTGAAATCGCTTCCCTGCTCTCAGCTATTACGGCATCAAGGCCCCAAAGCGCTCAGCGCACCAAACTCCTCCGTTCCCTGCTGGAGAACGTCGTCACGCTCGCCGAGCAAGACTCCGACACGCTGGACTTGAAAATTGCGGAAACTGCGCTTGCGGAACTTGTTGAGGCCTTCGAAGTATTCGCTCCCTATCGGGCAAAACCGAAGGTCACGATATTTGGCTCAGCACGCACTGCAAGTGACCACCCGCTGTATTTGCTTACGAAGGCCTTCGCAGCCACTATGGCTGAGATTGACTGGATGATCATCACCGGAGCCGGTCCCGGCATCATGGCGGCCGGAATCGAAGGCGCTGGTCGCGAGAACTCGTTTGGCGTGAACATTCGCCTGCCCTTCGAACAGGGGGCAAACGAGTTCATCGCTTCTGACGTGAAACTGGTTGAGATGCGTTACTTCTTCACGCGCAAGGTCGCACTAACGAAGGAGTCCAAGGCCTTCGCGATTTTCCCTGGTGGCTATGGAACCCTAGATGAGTGCTTTGAGCTGCTCACTCTGCTGCAAACCGGGAAGGCGGTCCCAGCGCCCGTCGTCCTGATCGATACGCCAGACGGTCACTACTGGAAGGATTGGCTGGAGTTCATCACGGGAGCTGTTATTAGCGAAGGTTACGTATCGGCCCTCGATCATCGCTTCTTCACGCTTGCCACCGATGTCGAGACTGCACAGCGAGCTATCACTAGCTTCTATCGCAATTACCACTCGATGCGGATGGTCGGCGCTCGAATGGTGCTCCGCATGCATAAGGGTCCTAGCCCAGTGCAACTCGAAGAGATTCGCTCAAGGTTCAGTCATTTCGTTACTGAGGGTTCGATTGACGTCATCGATGCCACCGGACCCGAGCGTTCGTCGAATGATGAAGTCGATTTGGCGCGCATCGCATTCAATTTCGACCGTCGCAGCTATGGGGACATCCACGATTTAATAAATACCATCAATACTTGGTCTGATTAAATCAAGCTACGAAGTGTGGATTCGGCTTTCACCAGCGAACGACGTACGGAACTCAGCTTCTTTTCAACGTCTTTGAATTCGTCGTTGCCTTCAGTTTGTTCCCGTAGGGCGTCGTAGGTGAGGTCGGTAACCCTGTCAACCACAGCGCTGATTCTTCCAGCCAACTCGTCGATTTCGTCCTGATTCATGTCCTACTCAAAGGTCGTGACAGTCAGCTCATTCGCCGCATATTGCGCCCGCAGAACCTTCTTGTCGAACTTCCCAACACTCGTCTTAGGCACTGATTCAATGAAGCACCAGCGCTCCGGCATCCACCATTTGGCGATCCGAGGCTCAAGGAACGCGCGAATTTCTTCCAGGGAGACTGTGGAGTCGGGATTGCGAACAACGCAGCAAAGTGGACGTTCATCCCATCGAGCATCGGGCACCGCAACAACGGCGGCTTCAAAGACTTCTGGGTGGGCGATCACTTCATTCTCCAGCTCTACTGAACTGATCCACTCGCCGCCGGACTTGATGACGTCCTTACTGCGGTCCGAGATAACCATGAAGCCTTCTCCATCGAGGGTGCCCACATCACCAGTACGAAGCCATCCATCGTGGAACTTCTCGTGGTCATCGACACCAAAATACGAGCCGGTAATCCACGGTCCACGAATTTCAAACTCTCCAACGCTCTTTCCGTCATGGGCTAGGACCGAACCGTCTTCGCCTACTGTGCGAACTTCGACTCCACCAACGATTCGTCCTGCCTTCACGCGGTAGTCAACGTCGTGCTCGGGGTTGCTGCCAAACGGTGGAATTGAAACCGCTGCCAGGGGGCTGGTCTCAGTCATACCCCAACCTTGAATCACATCAAGGTTGTGGCGATCACGGAAAGCCTCAATCATGGAGCGAGGCACAGCGGCGCCTCCACAGAGGACGCCGCGCAGACTTGAAAGATCTGCGGTGGGGTCGCTCTCGGCTACTCGCAACACGTCATTCCAAATCGTGGGCACGCCCAGCGCAATAGTTGGCCGAAGCGTCTTGGTCATGTTCAAGATTGGCTCACCCTGCAAGAACATCTGGGGCATGATGATTTCGCAGCCGCTGAAAAGAGCGGTGTAGGCGACGCCCCACGCATTGACGTGGAACATGGGCACGATGAGCAAGACGCGGTCGCGTTCGGAGAGTCCGATGGAGTTCGACGACATTGAGGCCAGCGAATGCAACCACGTTGAGCGGTGGGAGTACACCACGCCCTTGGGGTTTCCGGTAGTACCGGACGTGTAACACATAGCGGCGGCATTGCGCTCGTCAAACTCGGGCCAAACGAACCCTGGCTCCTCTGACATGACCAGCTCTTCGTAGTCGAGGGTTTCACCCAGGAGCGAACGATCCCCGGGACCCGAGACGATGAAGTGCTTAACTCCTTTGATCTCATCTTTGACCTTGGCCAACAACGGGATCAGCGAACCGTCCACAATGATGACTTTGTCTTCAGCGTGATTAATAATGTAAGAAAGTTGCTCAGGAAAGAGACGAATGTTGAGCGTGTGCAGGACTGCACCCATTGACGGCACGGCGATGTAAGACTCCATGTGACTTTGGTTGTTCCATTGGAATGTGGCCACGCGATCGCCAGCCTGCACACCCAATTTGGTGAGGGCGCGCGCCAAGCGCTCAGCTCGCTTGGAGATTTCGTAGAACGTGGCCTCTTGGACTCGGTCTGCGTGGACGGTAAAAACCTTCTTATCGGCGTACAGCCACTCTCCATGGCGCACCATATTGCTGATCAACAGTGGCGCATCTTGCATCGTGCTCTTCATATTTCCCCCTATGGACGATTTCTAAATATTACAAAAAAATGGCAGTGACCTAAGCGGACCAAGTCTTCTCGTACGGCCTGAGAGGAGCCGGGAGAGCTGGGGCTTCTGGGTCGATTACAGCCTGTACGGCCGCAGCCACCGAGCGACCCTCCGCAATGGCCCAAACAATCAGACTTTGGCCCCGTACGGCATCTCCGGCCGCAAACACGGGCGCTAAATCCCCTTCTGCGCCGGTGGATTGCCAGTTATCGTCAACCTTGATGTGTTCACGGGCATCCCGCTCCAAGCCGGTCAGCTCTGAGAGTTCCGGACCGATGAAGCCAGCAGCGATGAATACGAGATCCGCCTGCAGCTCCTCCTCACGAACCACCGTGACACCCCCATCGCTGGAGTACTCGAGGTGCTCTACGAGGATGCTGGAAAGAGACAATCCGTCCTGACTGCGGAACTCCTTGGTGCGCATGGCGTACTCTCGATCCCCACCTTCTTCGTGGGCACTCGTGACCTTGTAGAGATTCGGCATTGTGGGCCAAGGCTGACTCTGAGGACGCGTTGGCGTTGGCTGCGGCAGAAGCTCTACCTGGGTCACCGAGGCGGCATCCTGACGATGCGCCGTACCTAAACAGTCGGCTCCGGTATCGCCACCACCAAGAATCACGACGTGCTTGCCGGTGGCTTGGATCGGCGACTCCAAGCCACCAAGGGCTTCAATGTTTGCGGGCTTGAGATACTGCATGGCGGCATAAATCCCGGTGAGATGACGTCCCGGAACAGGGATCTCCCGAGGAATCGTCGAACCAATCGCGAAAATGACTGCGTCAAAATCGGTACGCAATTGCTGGAGCGATACGTCACCGCCATCTCCGACAACCGTATTGGTTACAAAACGAATACCTTCAGCAGTTAGTTGTTCGAGTCGCCGATCGAGAATCGCCTTCTCCATCTTGAACTCAGGAATACCAAACCGGAGGAGTCCACCGATAGATTCTTGGCGATCAAAGACCGTTACATCGTGTCCGCGACGTGCCAGTTGTTGAGCCGCCGCAAGGCCGCTCGGTCCGGAGCCAATAATCGCTACTGATTTTCCGGAGCGGTGTGCTGCGATGCTGGGCAAAACCTCACCTGAAGCGAAACCGTGTTCGATGATTTCGAATTCCGTTCGTTCAATAGAGACCGCGTCTTTAGAAATGGAGACCACGCATGCCGATTCACACGGCGCCGGACAGAGCCGCCCGGTAAATTCGGGGAAATTATTAGTTTGATGAAGGCGCTCTAAAGCACTCGAGAATTTGCCCTTGTAGTAGAGATCGTTCCACTCCGGAATGAGATTACCCAGAGGGCATCCTTGATGGCAGAAGGGAATCCCACAGTCCATGCAACGAGCCGCTTGGTTCTGGGACTGCTCATCAGTCTGCGGTTCGTAGACCTCTTTCCAGTCACGTAGGCGTACCGGAACGGCCCTTCGTAACGGGTTCTCTCGCCCAATGGTGAGGAATCCATCAACTTTGCCCATGCTGTGCCTCCAGTGCCTTGCGGTACTCCACGCTCTGTACGCGCACGAAGTTCATTCGCTCGCTTGCCCAGTTCGCAATCATTCGCTTTGCGATCACAGATCCAGTTCCGGCAGCAAAGCGCGCTAACAGAACTTGCAAAAACTGATCGTCTTCGAATTCGAGTGGGTCGACATCAAATAGTCCAGCACTCAGATTCGTTGTCATCTGCTGATCGGGATCGTAGAAGTAAGCACTCCCGCCAGACATACCAGCAGCCACATTTCGGCCGGTGGGTCCAAGAACAACGACCACTCCGCCAGTCATGTACTCAGCGACGTGGTCGCCGGTCCCCTCGACCACGATTGTCGCCCCGGAGTTCCGTACGGCTAGACGCTCCCCGACGATTCCACGCAAGAAAATTTCTCCACTCGTCGCCCCGTAGCCGATGACGTTTCCAGCGATGATGTTCTGCTCACTGGCGAATGGTGAGTCGACGTGGGGCTGAATGACGATTCGTCCTCCAGACAGTCCCTTACCCACATAGTCGTTGGCGTCTCCGGTGAGTTGAATAGTAAGACCCTTAGGCATGAAGGACCCGAGCGACTGGCCCGCCGAACCTTCGAAATTGAGCACAATCTGGTCGTCTTCTTGCATGCGAACACCCCGTCGGGTGATCTCTGAACCCGTGAGAGTCCCCACAGTACGTTGAACGTTGTTAATAAAACCATCGAAACGGTAGGGAACGCCTCGTACGGCAGCGTCCGCAGCAGCTGAAAGGAACTGCCAGTCGAGACTGTCCGCCAGAAGATCGTCCTGAGCGCGCAGTCGTAGGCGCTGCCCTTCAATCGGGGCCTGCAATATGGACTTGAAATCAACACCGGCATCGCGTAACTCTGTCGACTCTTCCACCGCAATAAGGTCGCTGCGCCCAATGATGTCATCGAGAGTTCGAGCACCCATTGCGGCGAGGTATTCGCGAATTTCGGTTGCGATGAATTCGAAGAAGTTCTCCACGAATTCAGGCTTCCCGGTAAATCGTTCCCGGAGGACGGGGTTCTGAGTTGCGATTCCAACAGGACAGGTGTCCAGGTGGCAGACACGCATCATGACGCACCCTGAAACGATCAGCGGGGCCGTTGCAAAGCCGTACTCCTCGGCTCCCAAAAGTGCCGCGATCAGCACGTCGCGGCCAGTCTTCAATTGTCCATCAACTTGCACCGTTACGCGGTCTCGTAAACCGTTGGCGGCGAGGGTCTGCTGTGTTTCGGAGAGGCCTATCTCCCAGGAAGTACCGGCGTGTTTAAGAGATGTGAGTGGTGCCGCTCCAGTTCCACCGTCAAATCCTGAGATAAGGATCACGTCGGCCTTGGCCTTCGCCACACCGGCTGCAACGGTGCCGACGCCGGCTTCGCTTACCAGCTTGACGTGCACACGCGCCTTGTTGTTCGCATTCTTCAGGTCGAAAATTAGTTGTGCTAAGTCTTCGATGGAATAAATATCGTGGTGGGGTGGCGGTGAAATCAAGCCGACACCAGGCGTTGAGTGTCGAGTCTTCGCAATCCACGGATAGACCTTGTTACCAGGTAGCTGACCGCCTTCACCTGGCTTCGCGCCTTGGCTTACCTTGATTTGAAGATCATCGGCGTTAACGAGGTAGCGGCTTGTAACGCCGAATCGCCCTGATGCCACCTGCTTGATTGCCGAACGTCGGTTGAAAAGTGGGTCGGTGAACGTGTCACGTTCTTCGTCTTCCCCACCCTCACCCGTGTTTGATTTCCCACCCAAACGGTTCATCGCAATAGCGAGGTTCTCGTGTGCTTCGGGAGAGATCGATCCGTAGGACATAGCGCCCGTTGAGAAACGCGCAACAATTGCCTCCACGGATTCGACCTCAGACAGATCTACAGGTTGACCAAGTGGCTGGATTTCAAAAAAGCTCCGCAGCGTGACCCGCTGACGCTCTTGCTGGTCGACGAGCCTGGTGTAAGTACGGAATACATCCATTCGCCCTTCACGCGTGGCGTGCTGCAGGGTGTACACAGTTTGGGGATTAAAGAGGTGTGGCTCCCCTTCGCGGCGCCACTGATACTCGCCTCGGGTCTCGAGTTCTGGGTCAACTTCACGGCCGTACGCCACCTCGTGTCGACGAAGCACATCAGTGGCGAATCCCGCGAATCCACGACCGCCAATTTTTGATGCGATTCCCGGGAAGCAGCGTTCGACGACTTCTTGGTCGACGCCGACTGCCTCAAATAACTGTGAGCCGATGTAGCTCGCAATGGTGGAGACGCCCATCTTGGACATCACTTTGAGTACACCCTTCGACAGGGCTTTGTTGTACCGATAGCGAGCTTGTCCCGGTGCTTCGTCATGAAACTGGCCGTACCTGGCTAGTTCCTCAATGGTGTCAAGTGCGAGGTAAGGGCAAACTGCTGAGGCACCAAATCCGAGCAACAGAGCAACGTGATGAACTTCCTTAACATCGCCGGCTTCGACGATTAGAGCGGTGTTGGCACGTAGGTGCTCTCTCACGAGACGGTTATGGACTGCTGCCACTTGGAGCAAACTAGGAATTGGAGCGGAAGTCTCTGTGGAATTGCGGTCCGAAAGTATGACGAGATTCACCCCGGCACGAACGCTTTCTACAACGTGATCCTCGAGTTCTTTCAAACCATCAAGGAGCGATTGACGGGGATCTGCGATAGCGCTTGCGACATCGAACAGACCATCCACGGCGGTTGATTTAAAGGTCCCGACTCCCGAATCCTCAATGTAGCGAATCTTGGCGAGATCCTCTAGGTCGATGACAGGTGCCGAAAGAACGATCTGACGCACGTGATCGGGAGTTGCAGTCAAAAGGTTGCTGTGTCCACCGATTCCCACTCGCAGGGACGTTACGAGCTCCTCTCGAATGGCATCGAGAGGAGGATTGGTTACTTGCGCGAATTGCTGAGTGAAGAAATCAAAGACTGACTTGGATTTCGTGGAAAGCACGGCGATTGGTGAGTCAGATCCCATTGACCCAATCGGTTCCTCACCGTTACGAGCCATCGGAGTCAGGATGAGACGAATTTCTTCTTCGGTATAGCCAAATAGGTGCTGGAGCCGGACGAGTGATTCGTGTTCTGGAAGCAGCATGGGCTGTTTAGCCAAGGTATCTAGGTCAATCTGGTTCTTTTCGAGCCACTCGGAGTAGGGGTAAGCCCCTGCGAGTTCTGCCTTGATATCAGCGTCGTCAACTATTACGCCTTGTTCGATGTCCACGAGGAACATGCGACCGGGCTGCAGCCGGCCCTTGGCAATGACATTGGCAGGCTCAACGTCTAGGACACCCACTTCGGATGAGAAAATGACGCGGCGGTCCCCGGTCACCCAGTAACGAGCGGGACGCAGTCCGTTGCGGTCCAAGACGGCGCCTACTCGGGTCCCATCACAGAAACTAACGCTCGCCGGTCCGTCCCAGGGTTCCATTAATGCCGCGTTGAAGCGGTAGAAATCGCGCTTTTTTGAATCCATTGTCGTCGCGCGTTCCCACGCTTCAGGGATCATCATGAGAATCGAGTGTGGGAGTGATCGTCCGTTCATGAACAGCAATTCGGCGGCTTCATCAAAGCTGGCCGAGTCACTCATGTAGGGAGTAATAACAGGAGCCAAATCAGATGGCTCAGACCACTTCTCGGTCACGAACTTTGATTCTCGAGCTGCCATCCACGAGCGATTGGAACGCACCGTGTTGATTTCACCATTGTGGGCGATGAAACGGAACGGCTGTGCAAGCTCCCAGCGAGGGAAAGTGTTGGTTGAAAAACGAGAGTGCACTAGCGCGATTGCCGTCTCGAGACGCGTATCGCGTAGGTCGTGGAAATAGCGTCGAAGCTGAGTTGACGTCAACATTCCCTTGTAGATGATGGTTCGAGTCGAAAATGACGAGGCGTAGGCGGACGAGTTTCGAGCTGCGCGTTTGCGAGCGATATAAAGGCGGTACTCCAGTTCCTCTTGGGTCCAGCTGGAGTCACCAGTGACGAATTGCATCGCGTGGATCGGCTCGCTCCCCTTGGAGGCTGCGCCGAGAATCGAGGAATCAACGGGAACTTCACGCCACCCAATAGTTGTAAGGCCGGTGTCGATGCATGCCTTTTCAATAATGGAACGCGCCTCACCATCCTCTGTTGAGGGCAGCATCCATTGGCCGACACCGTAGAGACCCCGCTCGGGAAGGGAAATGCCTAAATCAGCGGTTACGGCGAGCAAAAAGGAATGGGGCAATTGAAGCAAGATTCCAGCCCCGTCACCACTGTCTGGATCAGAGCCAGTGGCTCCTCGGTGCTCGAGGTTCTCAAGAATGGTTAAAGCGTCAGAAACAGTACTGGCCTTAGGAATTGCATCCAGATTCGCGACCATACCAACGCCGCATGCGTCGTGTTCGCCTTGGGGGTCATAGATCTGGTTCATAGCGTCTTCCTTCGAAATGGGACGACGCTGGCCCACAGACATTGTACAGATGAACCGATATGTTTTGCAACGCCTACATTGCATGCATGCCGAAATCACCGAAAACCTATGTGGTGATCGGTGGTGGAATTGTTGGTCTCGTATCTGCGCTTGCCGCCACGGAGCAAGGTCCAGTTACAATTTTTGACCCTCAGATTGGTTCAGGGGCAACTTTTGCCGCCGCTGGAATGCTTTCGCCGGGAGCGGAATTGCTCGCTGGAGAGCAACACGCACTCGGAGATGCTGTGCTGGCCCTCCAAGGCTGGCCGGACTTTCTCCAGTTGCTTGATGGAGTACAGGATGTCTTTTTTCCTGAAGCTGGATCGCTGTTAACCGGCTACACCCGCGGTGACAATGAGGAGATCAAGAGACTGACAGCGCTGGCTTCCACCACGGCCCTTAAGTGCGAATCGGTAACAAGATTGTTAGCCCCAAGTCATTTCGAGCAGATCTCACCTCGTTTTGATAAGGGGGTGCTCTTCGGTGACGATGCGTTTGTAAACGTTGAGGCAATGGTTGATGCGCTGGTCGCCACGCTCAAATCCAGAAGCGCCATATTTATAGAAGAACCCGTCATTCGAACTGAACAGGGTTCGGCGGCTCTAGTCCATACCGCTCAAGATTCTTATTCGTATGACTCAGGACTCGTCTGCGCTGGAGCACTAACAGGGCTCGTGGGTGGTGACGCTTCATCGACGTTGCGTTCTATCCGGGGTGTGACCCTCCGATTGCTACGCAGAGAACCAGTTGCTCCTCGTATGGTTCGAGCACTGATTGATGGGCGGGCGATTTATATCGTCGATCGTCCAAATGGTGAGGTAATCATTGGTGCCAGCGCCGATGAGAGTTCTGAGCGATATGTCGATGCACTCGCAGTGGCTGAGTTGTTGCGGTTGGCCCTGCTACTTAGTCCGTCACTTGATACGGCAGAGTTTCTAGAGGCACGTTCTGGCCTAAGACCAGTTGGACCCAATGGTCAACCCTTTCTGAAACGACTAAATCCCTCCTGGGGTTGGCACAGTGGCTACTACCGACATGGCGTTCTTATGGCTCCGCTCGCCTATCGTCGTGCTGTGGAGTTTTGGAATGATTGAGATTGCCTTAAACGGAGCCTGGGTGAGTTCTTCAGCCATGAACGTTGCCGAATTCGTGCGGGAACGTGCTCTTCCACAAGCGGGAGTGGCCGTGGCGGTGAATGGTTCGGTGATCCCTAAATCGGAATGGGTGTCGACGGCGCTGCGTTCGAGTGATCGCGTAGAGATTGTTACTGCGGCAGCCGGTGGATAAGGCGTAGTACAGTAGATACTTCACGGGCTATGGCGCAGCTTGGTTAGCGCGCTTGACTGGGGGTCAAGAGGTCGTGGGTTCAAATCCCGCTAGCCCGACCAAGAGCAAGAATCGGACGTAATGTCCGGTTCTTGTGGTACCTGAGAGGAGTTCAGATGACACAATTTCTCTCTCGTCTGCTCGCTACTCAATGGCACGCCCTCAGGCTCTACCGGTTGTCTACGAAGCTCGACGCCCAAGGCCATAACCGGACTGCAGGAATCCTTCTCCTTTTTGGAAAATTCATCTCTGGCATCGAGATTGTGCACGGCGCTTCCATCGGGCCTGGCACTGTGTTTGTTCACGGTACCGGCATAGTCATCGGTCCGGGCGTTGTCATTGGAAGCAATTGTCGAATTTTCCACAATGTGACGCTTGGTTCCCGAGATGGAGTTACCTATCCCAGAGTCGGTGACGACGTCACCCTCTATCCCGGTGCGGTTGTCCTTGGAGCAGTCAATCTTGGAGACCACTGCGTCGTGGGCGCGAATGCCGTAGTCCTGCATGATGTCGGTCCTAGTCAAATAGTTGCCGGTAATCCTGCGAGATTGATTGGCACCGTAACGAGCTAAGGCAGTACTACCTCAAAGCCAAACTCGAAGATATCTAGGTTTGATTGAAGGATAGTTAGCTTTTCCAAGTTGCCGTCAACGTGGAAATTTGCATCGGCCATGATCTCTTCGAGAGTGTTGGAGCCGCCAGCAAATCGAGCGAACGCACTTTGTTCGCTCGTAATCTCAACGTCCACTACTTCACCTTCAACTGCATGACGCGTTGAAAGTACGCCCCCACGAATTTCGATGCGCTCGGTCGGCTCATCTCTATCGGTGAGCGTCACGTTTATCGATAGCCAGAAGTCCTTGGTGGCCGGTCCGTTCAGGCGTACGCCCAAGACGTCGGTCATCATGTCCATCGACATTGCTCGCATAAATGACGGGCCCGTGGCATTTCCACGCACACCCTTGAGCGCGCTGCCACCGTTACGCAGTTCTTGAGCGCCGGTTAGATAAAAGTCACGCCATGGACCGGACTCGCTCTGGAAGCCGAGCTGCTCAAGTGCGTCGGCCTGCAAGTAGCGCGCATCCAGATTGTCCGGCTCCGCGAAAACGAGATGGTTCACCACTTCGCATACCCAACGGTAGTCACCTTGCTCAAAACTCAGTCGCGCTTGATTGAGCAGTGCATCTGCACCACCCATGTACGCAACGTACCGTCTCCCAGCCTCAACTGGAGTGTGGGGATTCAGGTGAGCGGGATTGGCATCAAACCAACCCAAATAACGTTGATAGACGGCTTTGGCATTGTGCCGCACTGTGCCGTAGTAGTCGCGATTGTAAAACTGCTTGAAGAGGTGTGGCGGCAAAGCGATCTCTTCGGCAATCTCGTTCATGGTCAATCCGTGGTTGGCCAGCCTCATGGTTTGATCGTGAATCGATCGATACAAATCGCGTTGGTTTTCTAGATACTCCCGAATTTCAGTCGAGCCCCACCGGGGCCAGTGGTGTGATGCAAAAGCCACATCAATCTTGGGCAGGAAGTCGGCAAGGCACTCCTGTATGTACTTTGACCAACCGAGTGCGTCACGTACTTGTGCTCCGCGCAGGGTGTAGAGATTGTGGAGATTGGCGGTGCAGTTCTCAGCCAAACATAGGGCCTGAAAATCTGGAAGAAAGATATTCATCTCCGCCGGCGCCTCGGTGCCAGGTGTCATCTGAAACTCGAGCGTTACACCGTCTACGACATGACGCTCCCCCGTGGTCAAAATATCGACCGTGGGTGCTACGAGCGTGACGCCCGGCATCGCCGGGAGCGTCTTGCCGAGTCCAGTGTCGACGTGACCGAGTTCATCCTTGGGTAGAAGCACTCCGTACATGTACATTGCTCGCCGGAGCATGGCGGTCCCAGCAATCACGTTCTCAGAAACGGCAGCTTCGAGAAAGCCAGCCGGTGCAAAAATATCGACAGTTCCGTTAAATACCTCCTCCTCGGATACAACACCAAGGATGCCTCCGAAGTGATCGGTGTGGGAGTGGGTATAGATCACCGCCTTGACCGGCCGTTCACCAAAATGCCTATTAATTAACTGGAGCGCTGCCGCCGCCGTTTCAGTTCCAGTGAGAGGGTCGATAATTATCCAACCTTCGTGACCACGAATGAACGTGATATTTGAGATGTCCAAGCCACGCACTTGATAAATACCATCGGTGACCTGAAAGAGCCCAGAATGGTTGTTTAGTTGTGCTTGGCGCCACAAACTTGGATGAACAGAGTCAGAACCATCGGCCCCTTCGAATTCGTAGGCATCCAAATCCCATACCGCGTGGCCAAATCGCCCGATTATCTGACGCTCCAACGCTTCGGCCAATTTCCCGCGTGAAGCGCGTTCGAAATCTGATCGATCTTCAAACGGGAGTGAGCCAAGACTGGCGGCGAGAACTTCTCTCGTGTGTTGTGTAGAACCCTTGCGTTCGTTAGTTGTCATTATGACTTTGCACGACGAAACGTGTTGGTAATCGTTCCGAGCTTGCCAATTGAGGTTGAGAGGACGTCACCGTCTCTGAGGAAACGCTTGGGATTCTGACCCTGTCCAACGCCGGCCGGACTTCCGGTGAATATGAGGTCTCCCGTCCGCAGTTCACAGACTGAGGAGATGAAGGCAATAATCTCGGGAACGTAAAAGGCCATGTCCTCGGTGGATTCGTTTTGCATCAAGTCGTCGTTGAGGGAGCATTGAATCAGAAGGTCATTCGGATTTTCGATCTCATCGGCCGAAGTAAACCATGGTCCCATGGGCGCAAAGTTCTCAAAACTCTTTCCCATACTGAACTGCGCTGGTGATGAGGCCATTTGCACCGTTCGCTCGGAAACGTCTTGTCCGACCATGTAGCCAGCAATGTACGAAGAAGCATCTGATGCTGCGATATTGCGGCCATTACGGCCAACCACGATGACGAGCTCAGCTTCCCAGTCGGTTGTGTCTCCAGGAATCTGCACATCGGTGTTGGGATCGGCGATGCAGGACGCAAATTTCGCGAACACCATTGGTGTTACCGGCAGGGGTAGCTCCATTTCGGCAGCATGATTTTTGTAGTTGAGCCCTACGGCGAAAATTTGGGTTGGGCAGGGAAACGGCGCCTGGAGATTCTCGGGAGCCGTGACTTCACTACCTCGCTTGAGAGTCTCGAGGAGTCCGAGGACGGAGCCGACTCCAAACCCGAATTGGTCGTCAACTCCTTCAATCTCGAAGAATCGACCTTCGTCGTGAAGCAGCAATCGGTTGTTTGCACGAGCAATTTGCATGGTTAGTCCAATCTCTTTAGGTCTTGCTTGTAGCGAAGGGTGTTGGCAACGTAGACAGCAGCAGAAGCCTCGATCAGGGGTCGACTACTGGCCCCTTCCTTGATCTTGGCTGGGATTCCTACTGCGAGAGCATCCTCGGGAACAATTTGGTTATTGGTCACTACGGCCCCAGCACCCACCGTGGCGCCGGTGTGGACGTGAGCGTGGTGAAGCACAATGGAGCCACTCCCTATCAGGGAGCCATCGTGAATCACGCAACCTTCCAAGTGGGCTAGGTGTCCAACTACGACATCGTTTCCGACAATTGTTGGAAAGGCTTCTACTGCGTGAACAACTGCGCCATCTTGAATGGAGGTTCTCTCACCAATCACAATGGTGCCGTAGTCGCCACGGAGAACAGCTGAGGGCCAAATCGAAGATTGAGCGCCAATGGTGACGTCGCCGATCACGGTTGCGTCGGGATGGATGAATGCGTCAGGGTGGATTGAGGGAACTCGGTCTCCGAGTGCGTAGATAGCCATAAGAACTCCTCAGGTCAACCAATTTACCAATTGGTAAATTCGCCAAATTACATAGATAACGGTAGCAACGAGAAACAGTCGCCAGCGCCACGGTATTGGCGCTCGTTCAACAGGGGCAACGTTCACGCCACACTGCGTGCAGGTGTCTGAATCTTCAGGCCGCTCGCAGGCCTCGCACCAATTCATGATTAGTCAACTCGAACTCGAATGCGCAAGGGGGTACTTCCAAATTCAAACCGCTCTCGGAGCGAACGCTCCACGTAACGCAAATATGTCTGCGGCAATCGACCAGAGCAGAACAGCGTGAAGGTTGGTGGTTCCACTGCGCCCTGCACGGCGTAACGGATTCGACCTGATGGGGCGTGTTGCTTCATCTGAATGTCTCGAATGGCACGATTCAAAGCACCAGTAGGTACGCGCTTCTCGTACGACGCTGCACTATCCGTCAGAGCCGGCAACAGCTTGTGCACACCCTTACCGGTGAGGGCCGACGCCTTCAGCACGGGAGCGTCTCCCAGGAATGCGAGCTTGTCTGCAACGGTGGCTACACACTCCAGACGCTGTTCGGCGTCGAGCAGTTCCCACTTGTTCAGTACCACTACAGCCGGGCAACCCGCAGCGGAAATTCTCTCAGCCAAACGCTGATCTTGACCGGTGGCGCCTTGAGTGGCGTCAATAACCAGCACGGCGATATCCGCACGATCGAGGGCTTCGAGGCTTCGCAAGACGGCATACGTCTCGAGGCCAGCCTCGGTGCGGGCTTTCTTTCGCATACCGGCGGTATCGATGTAGCGGATTCGGCCGTGCGGGGTGTCAACAACGGTGTCAACGGCGTCTCTGGTCGTTCCGGGCATATCGTGCACCACGGAACGTTCTTCACCGATTAACCGGTTGAACAGCGTGGACTTTCCTACATTTGGTCGTCCGACGATGGCGACACGCAGCGACTCTTCATCAATCGGTTCATCTTCGATGTCAACCAACTTTGCTTCCGACTCGTACTGGATCAGGTGTTCGACAAGACGGTCGAGCAAATCTCCAGAACCGCGTCCGTGGAGCGCACTTACGGGGAATGGTTCGCCCATTCCGAGGCCGATAAATTCCCAAATCAGCGCTTCTTGGGAATTGTCGTCAACCTTATTGGCGATGAGCATTGCAGGACGACCAGTGCGCAGGACCCACCGTGCAGCCGACTGGTCTTCGTCGGTCATCCCGACCGCAGCGTCGACTACCAATAAAATTAGGGCGGCCTGATCAAGGGCTGCAACTGCCTGCTGCGAGACCTTCTCTTCTAGGGCGTCGCCTGATTGGAGCCATCCGCCGGTGTCGACAACGTCGAACTTCGAACCAGTCCATTCGACTTCAAATGTTTTACGGTCGCGTGTAACGCCACGGTGTTCCTCGACGACAGCAACCCGCCGTCCAGCGAGACGGTTTACGAGTGAGGACTTCCCGACATTGGGGCGCCCCACAATGACTACTTGTGGCTTCATGGACGCTTGCTCCTGTCAGATCGCCACACATCAAGATACTCGCGAAGCGCAACCCCACTAGTTGGCACAATATCTACGAAGGCCGGGAGCTCGGCAGGCGTGAGCCCATCGAGGAAGCGTCCCTCTGATAAGCAGACGTCAGGTAGTACGAATCGAACGCCCTTGAGGCCACCCTCCAGCATGGTCCTAGAGATGTCGGCGCCTGTCATAAGGCCTGCAACCTTGATGTTGCCACCGAAGTAGTCGTTTCGCACTGAGCGAATTTCAATTTCACGGTCAGTTATCACTGAGGCCAACACTTCGGCGCCGTACTCCCCGGTGAGGATGCAGAGTTGTTCTTGTACAGCGCCATTCGTTGGAGTCTCGCCACTCAGGCGAGGTGCGCGGTAACCCAAAGCTGGTGCCCCATCGACACTCTGAAAAAAACCAGTACCGAGAGAGTTCATGGGTGTGTTGTTGAGGTAGCTATCGATAAATGTCGCCGAAAGCCCCACCCCGTTTTCGATGAGGTCAACGATGTCCTCGTCATTGACGACGGGCGTCGGCAAACCGGCCAGTAGGTACAACTCGTCGCTGGCGTGAAAGAGTGGTCGACTAACAACAGATAGCGCCACGCTGGACCAGCGTTCGACAGACTCGATTGTCCGAAGCGCCTCCTCGCGTGTCATCGGCCTCATCGTCTCTTCGGTGGAGAAGATTGAAACTCCCACTGGAACCACACTTAAGGTTCGCAAGCTGGCGTATTTCGATAGGACATCACCGAGGGTCTCTTCGAGATGATCGCCATCGTTGACTTCGGGGCAGAGAACAACTTGTCCGTGCACTGCAATCCCAAGATCCAACAGTGCCCCTAGCCAACGAAGAGACGTGGCACCCCGAGGATTCCTAAGCATGTTCGCACGTAGTTCTGGGTTGGTTGTGTGTATCGAGACGTACAGAGGGGAAAGTCCCTCGTCGACGACTCGTTCCAGGTCGAATTCGGTGAATCGCGTCATGGTCGTGTAGTTGCCGTAGAGGAACGAGAGGCGATAGTCGTCATCTTTTATGTAGAGACTGCGTCGCATGCCTTTCGGCAATTGGTAGATGAAGCAAAAGCTGCAGTGGTTGTCACACGTCCGTATGCGGTCAAATACCGCGCTTTCGACCGTAATGCCAAGTGGCTGACCGGCATCCTTGATGATGGTGAATCTCCGGAGCAGCTGCTCTTCGCCTCGTTGGACGAGGAGGACCACATTGTCGCCATCGGTTAACCGCTGATACTCAATTACGTCTGTTGGTGGAACATCATTAATAGAGGTAATGGTGTCGCCCACCAGGAGTCCGACCGCCGCCGCTGGCGACGTGGAAGAAACTGAGGAAATTACGGCGCCCGACACCCCCTAAGACTAGGTCCCACCCCAGTGGTCGATCTCGTTAGGCTGGTTTCATGAACGTCGACAAGGTCCTTCTTGCATCGCCTCGCGGCTTTTGTGCCGGTGTGGAGAAGGCGATCAAGGCCTTGGACTGGATGACAAAAGTCTTCGCTCCGCCGGTCTACTGCTACCACGAGATTGTCCACAATCAATTCGTCGTCGATCATTTCAAGAGTTTGGGTGTGGTATTCGTCGACGACGTTGCCGAGGTACCCAATGGATCTCCCTTGATGTTGAGTGCCCACGGCTCCCCTCCGTCGGTCATTGCCGACGCCCAGTCCAACGGTGGCACGGTTATTGACGCCGTATGCCCCCTGGTGACAAAGGTTCACCACGAGCTCAAAGTTCGTTCTAGGAAGGGCTACACGGTCCTTTACGTCGGCCACGAGGGCCACGAAGAGGCCGTTGGCACGATGGCGGTGGCTCCCGAGTCGGTGCACCTCATTCAAACTGAGGCTGATATCGACTCCGTCGCTCAAAGGGTGGGCCCCTTTGCGCTACTAAGCCAGACGACGTTGTCCCTTGATGAGTGGCAGGGCCTGCGGGATTATGCCATCGCCAAAATTCCGGATCTATGGTTGCCCAACCGCTCCGATCTATGTTTTGCTACCACGAATCGCCAAGCTGCCCTGCGCGAAATCGCGGTAGCTGCTGATGCCGTGGTGGTCATTGGTTCCGCGAACTCGTCGAACACGGTGGCTCTAACGAAGGTGGCATCATCGGTCGGTTGCGCAAGGGTCTATCGCGTTAATGCCGCGTCGGAACTACCCGAAGATCTTTCCGGTGTGATAGGCGTAACGGCTGGAGCCTCGGCACCAGAGTCATTGGTGAATGAGGTGCTCCATCGGCTGAACGCACGCGAGGGTGTTTATGTCAATCCCGTTACGATTGAGGACGAATACTTTCCTCCTCCTCCGGAACTGCGCGAGCTTCTACGTTCACTCGAGTCCCTGATATCCCTTAGTTTTAGCGGTTTACTACCCCAGGATGATGTCGCCAGTCGCGATAGAGATTTTTCGGCCGCCGCCGTCCTCGCCCATTAATTAGTTCCAGAGGTTCTTAGTTGAGCCGGGTAGGTGCGACAATATTCAGATGACAACTTTCGCACGTATGGACGAATCAACACGTGAGCAGTGGATGCATATCGCTGAAGTAACCGTGGCGGCTCAGCCTCGCGTTGCTGACCGTATTTTGTCCATGCTTGCAGACCTCTCAGCGGTAACTGATGGGTTTGCGGTTGATCAACTCGAGCATGCTGTTCAAACAGCTACCCGCGCGGAAGACGCCGGGATGGATGAAGAGGTCATCGTGGCATCGTTGTGCCACGATATTGGCAAAATCATCTCCGTGGCTAACCATCCCAAAATCGCGGCTGAGATTCTGCGCCCCTACGTGCGAGAAGACGTCTACTGGATGATCTGTGCGCACCAGGACTTCCAAGGGAAGCACTACTACTCGCACCTGGGTATGGACCCTGACTTACGCCGTAATCACGTTGGGAAGTCGTGGTACGAGTTGGCGCAGCAGTTCGCTGATGATTGGGATCAGACCAGTTTCGATCCCGAATTCACCTCCCGCCCACTAGAGCATTTCGAACCGATGGTTCGCCGTGTTTTCAGTAAGCCCCGAAGCATTTAAAGGAATATTGTGGCATCGAAGTTGATTGATCTCGAGAAGCGTCGCTACAACTTGATGAAGCAGTACGCCATTCGGCAGTCACTCGAGCGTCTTGATCTGGACCACCCAGGCTTTAGTCCACTCCCCTTCGTAGCGCTGATTGCGGCCTATGAGGAAGAGGGAAATATTGGACCCGTCCTAGAGAAGATGCCAACGACAGTGCTCGGCGAACCGTACACAACGATTGTTGTTGTTGATGGCGGAGATGACCGAACTGCTGAGATCTGTCGAAGTTTCCCAGATGTCATTGTGATTGAATTTCCGGTCAATTTGGGCCACGGTGTTGCTCTTCAGGTTGGCTATCGATTCTGTATCGAACGTGGGGCCAAGTACATCGTCACTCTTGATGCGGATGGACAGAACGATCCAGTCGAGCTCCCCGAGTTAATTAGAGACATAGTTGAAGATCGCAGTGACTTTGTCCTGGCCTCGCGTCGACTTGGCGTAGACACTACCGAAAACCACTTCAGGGCCGTTGGCGTTCGTGTATTCAGCTTTATCGTCAACGTCATGACCCGTCAACGTCTAACGGATACATCGACTGGATATCGAGGCTTGCGTGTTTCGATGCTGGCCGACGTCATTGATCGATTAGAGCAGGAGCAGTATCAGACTTCCGAGCTACTGATTACTTCGCTCAAGCGTGGCTGGAGAGTAAGTGAGGTGCCGACTGTCTGGCACCCCCGCCAGTCGGGAACAACGAAAAAGGGCAGCAATTGGCTCTTTGGGTTCCGTTACGCCCGGGTGGTCTTTAAGACCTGGTGGCGCGAGCGTTAATTCAGGAGCTCTCTCGCGAGGTCGTAGGCCTCTTGGAGTCCAATCCGCAGTTCCTCAGTCGCGGCATTCAATTCACTGCGAGTAACGCGTGAATCACTGGTTGGCGCCGTGATGGGCCTTCCAATCACGACCGTGGTCCGTACTGGTCTGGGGAACAATGCACCTTTGCGCATCGCCTTTTCGGTGTTACCGAGGCCAACTGGAATGACTGGCGCTCCTACACGGCTGGCAATAAACATTGCACCCTCAAAGAGCGGACCAACTAAATCGCCCTCTTGCCTGGTTCCTTCTGGGAATAGAACGAGTGCCTGGCCTTCATTGAGCACTTGCTGCGCATTTTTGAGTGATTCCCGATCTGCAGTGCCTCGCTTGACTGGGAATGCACCCATTAGCTGAATCAGCGCCCCGATGGGACGTATTTTCCACAGCGAATCTTTGGCCATGAAGAATGTCTTGCGATCTGTGGCGAAAACCAAGTAGGCAAAATCAATATTCGATCGATGAATTGGTGCGAGCAGGACTGGGCCGGTAGCTGGAATGTTCTCCGCCCCGACCACACGGGGTCGGAACATGATTCGCCATACGATAACTACGAGCAAGCGTATGGCCCGGTATCCCAAAGTCTTTTTAATTTTCAGATTCAATGAAGATTCAGACATGCAACTATCTCCTCAATCACGGTTTGAATTTTTTTATTAGTGGTGTCAATGACCACCGCTCTCTCATCCGCTCGTAACGGGGAGTGGTCACGCGTGGAGTCAATATCATCTCGACGCTGAATAGATTCCGCAGATTCATCGCCGCGTCGACGCGCTCGCTCCTCCGGCGTGGCGGTCAGAAACACTTTCAATAACGCGTCTGGAAACACAACTGTTCCGATATCGCGACCCTCAACGACTGTGCCAGCTGGTTGCCGTGCAGACCAGTCACGTTGGCGATCAACCATGGCGGCACGCACCTCTGGATTGGCGGCCACGATAGACACGGCGTGATTGACCTCAGGTTGGCGTATCTCGATCGTGACGTCATAGCCATTTATCAGTACTGACGGAATCGTCTCAATCTTCGACGTTGCGGCAAGATTAGAAATCGAAGCCGTGTCATGTGGGTCAATATTTTCGCGCAGCGCTAAAGCGGTGACTGCGCGATACATGGCACCAGTGTCGAGGAACGACCATTCAAGTCGTTCAGCGAGCAACTTGGCGATGGTGGACTTCCCGGAACCCGCTGGTCCATCGATTGCCACAACCCGAGAGATCGTCATGATGGCCCCATGAGGATGTTGAAAAACCCCGGAAATGACGTCTCAACTGATTCGGTACCGTGGATTACTCCACCACGTCCACAGAAAGCTGCGATTGCCGAAGCCATTGCCATACGGTGATCATCGGGTGCATCAAATTCAATTTCCCGGAAATTCGATGCTGAACCTAGTCCGGTGACAGTGAAGTCGTCCCCTTCAACAACCACCTTGGAACCCAGCGCCTCAGCCAGTCGAACTGACTCCGCAAATCTATCTGACTCCTTGATACGTAGTTCTGACATTTCGACAAATCGCGACTCACCCACCGCCGCACAAGCAGCAACCACTAGTGCGGGCACTTCATCAACGGAGGGAATCTCGGTGCTATGGATTGTGGTTCCTCGTAAGTCGCTGTGTTGCACATGGAGACGCAAGCCGGTATCGGTTTGCATTCGCCCAATCGAGCCTCCCATTCGGCTCAGAACCGATAAATATCCGAGGCGCTCGGATCCGTCGTACAGGTCGGCAACCTGAACATCACCACAAGGGTGGAGCAATCCAGCCACCACGAAGAACGCCGCCTGAGAAGGGTCACCCGGAATATTCCACTGACGAGCCTGGGGTCGTCCCGGTTTCACTGAAACGGTACGCCCGTTCCCTCTTTTGATGCTCGTTAACGAGATTCCGGCATATTCGAGCATCTCTTCGGTGTTTGATCTGGTGCGAACATCCTCGTGCACCGTGGTGTCACCATCGCCGTAGAGGCCAGCAAAGAGAATGGCTGATTTCACTTGAGCGCTAGCTCGAGGCATTTCGTAGGTGACGGCCTTCGTAATTTTTCGGCCATTCATGACAAGAGGTGGAGTCAACGTCTCCCCTGCACCTGAAATCGCCACCCCCATTAGAGCGAGCGGGATTACGACTCGATCCATTGGCCTGCGAGAGAGCGAAGAATCGCCCTCAATATGATGTTCTCCCTCAACGCCACTAAGAATGCCCAGCAGTAACCGGATAGTCGTTCCTGAATTGCCACAAAAGAGCGTTTCGGTTGAAGCGCGCAACCCTTCGACCGGACCGGTCACCATGACTCCATCCCGACCTACTTTGACGGTGGCTCCAAGTTGGCTCATGATGGTTGCGGTCCGCGCAACATCTTCACCATTCGACAATCCGCGAATGGTCGACGTGCCTGCAGCTAGGGCGGAAATGAATAGTGCGCGGTGCGAGATGCTCTTGTCGCCTGGCGTTGCGACCACGCGCGAAAATGACTCAGTAGTGGTGATGACGTGTGTGGTCATAGCGTTTCAATGCCGGCGTTAAACCCACGTTCGCCAAGAGCGCCGAGTAGGGCTGGCGCTTGGCTGCGCTCCAGGGAAAGAAGGAGAACCCCCGGGGAGCCCTCGACGCTGTGTGCAATTTCAATATCGAAAATATTGATCTGTAACTCACTGGCCAGGGTTGTTATTTCGGCCAGCACTCCAGTGCGGTCCGGTACCGGAATCCGAATCTCGACCAAGTTCACTGAAAGTGTTGCGCCCCCAGGTAGTTTTCGACGGGCTTCAGCGGCGGAACTCAAACTCTTAAGAAGAGCTACGCGATCTTTTTGACGAAGTAGCCCTGTTAGATCGGCGATTCGAGTTTGGAGTCTTGTGAGTCCATCCAATACGGCCTCTTGATTTTCGAAGAGAATGTCCGGCCAGATAGCTGGATCGCCGGCGCTAATCCTGGTCATGTCACGGAAACCACCCGCAGCCAGACGTAGCAGCGCGCCATCAGACTGAGCCATTTCGCTTGCCTCATTCATGAGCGCACCAGCGACGAGATGAGGTATGTGGCTCGCCATAGCGACCATTCGGTCATGGTCGCTCGCCTCTAGGGCCATGACCGAAGCGCCGAGGCCTCGTAGAACACCGTGAAGCCGCGCATAGTTGTCTGGAGAGGTCGACGCGGATGGTGTCAGCACCCAAGTGCAACCCGTAAAAAGGTTGGCACGAGCACCTTCGAGGCCTCGCATCTCCGAGCCGGCCATTGGGTGTCCACCAATAAATCGTGGGTCAACAATCTGTGAGGCGATTGAGCTCTTGACACCCGCCACGTCAGTAACGACAACACCTTCGGATGGAAATTGTTTGAGCAACTCTATGGCGGCACTGACAACATCTCCAGCGGGAGTGCAAACGAATATTAGAGATGTCTCAGGGTGTGCTTCGGTGCCACTGATGATTGCTAACTCGAGAGCGCTCGTCTCAGCAGCAGCATCATGGTCGCTACCAGTTACAGACCAGCCATGTTCCAGTAGGGCCAGACCCACGGAGCCACCAATTAAACCCAATCCAACGATGTGGGCGCGTAGATCAACCGGGGAGGTCATCACGAAGACCTTGCGCGCCGTGGAGGTACACGTGCCGTATTTCATTCCTGCTAAGAGACGTGTAAGCATGAAGCATCACCCGAACACACATGGCCGTAGCCCCCTGCACGGCAATCTCACTCGCACATATCAGTGGTATGTCTCCAAACCCGATTGACCGCGAAGCGGTGGCAGGAAAGACCGCGGTGAGATCTGCGGTTGCCGTAAAAAAAGCGCTAATAATGTCGTCGTGCACGAGTCCATTGCGCTCCATGAGCACCGTCAACATTTCTTGTACTCGAGGGAAAATAGCTTCCTCGGAGTCGGCCTCAACAGTCGTGGCACCCCTTAGGGCAACAACGCGCGCAGTCATGAGTTAATCGTAGTTTCTGAAGGTAGGGCAACGCCGACAGCATCCATTAGTTTGCGGACTTCGCCCACCGTTAAGGGGCGCGCCGCACCGGGAGTGAGCTTTGCGTCATGAATCGGCCCGATCCGAGTGCGAACTAGCCGAATCACCTCATGGCCAATTGCCTCACACATACGTCGAACTTGGCGATTTTTTCCTTCGTGAATGACGATCCTTAGGACCCCATCGCTCACACGACTTACCTGGGCGGGGGCTGTCACGCCATCTTCTAATTCAATACCCTCACGAAGGCGGCGGATAGAGGAGGGGGAAGGATCGCCTTCCACTCGGACCAGGTACTCCTTCTCAATACCTACCGAAGGATGCGTCAGTAAGTGGGCGAGTCGTCCGTCGTTAGTCAATATCAGTAGACCCTCAGTGGCCATATCAAGCCGACCAATAGGGAATATTCGGACCTCTGTGTCAATCATTTCGACAACGGTGGGCCGGCCATGGGGATCATCCGCAGTGGTGATCACACCCGTCGGCTTGTTTAAAAGGAAGTAGACAGCACTAGGAGCTGCGGGAACCAGTTTGCCATCGACTCGGATTTCCTGGGTGTCAGCATCAACTCGATTACCGAGTTCGGCAACGCGACCATCAATGGTTACACGGCCAGCCTCAATAAGTATCTCCGCCATCCGCCTCGAACCGAGTCCTGCGCGGGCCAGCGCCTTTTGCAGTCGCTCCCCTTCGATCACTCGGAGCTGCCTTCTTCAATCTGGGCTACGGGACTCATCTCCTCGGCAAATTCATGAGCCAAACTCACGGGGGGAAGGAAGTTCTCAATCGGTGGCAACATGCCAATCGATGCCAGTCCCATACGGTCTAGGAAGGTTTCTGTGGTTCCGTATAGAACAGGCTGACCTGGGCCTTCGGCCTTACCGACTACTTCGATGTACCCGCGCTGCTCTAAAAGGCGCGAGACTCCGTCAACGTTCACTCCGCGGAGAGCTGAGATCTGCACTCGTGAGATGGGCTGGCGATAAGCGATGATGGCCAGTGTTTCCAAAGCCGCTGCACTCAGACGGTGAGAGACGTCTCGGTTGGCAAACCGCGCCACCGCATCGGCGACGGCTGACGAACTCTGCATCGTCCAGCCACTAGCCAGCTCCACAAAGTTGAAGCCCCGCTTTTGATCTACAAACTCTGCCTGTAACGCTCGGAGCGTTGCTGTTACGGTCTCGGTGTCCACGGCGAGGACGTCAGCAAGCTCCGCAGCGGTAATCGGCTCCAGGGCAACTGTGAGCATTGCCTCTAGTTGTTGCTCGAGTGATCCACTATCCCTCATAGGTATCTACCATTCCAATTTCGAGTCGACTGTCATCGCCAACCCATTCGATCTCTACTTCACCAAAGGTTTCACCCTGACCGAGGTCGATCCGACCCAGTTTGCACAGTTCCAGCAGGGCCAGGAAGTGAACGATGATCTCGATACGGGCGTCGAGTCCCATTACGAGGTCTCGGAATGTGATTCGGCCTAACGAAGGCAGTCGTTGGGCGAGTGATGCCACGGTCTCCGCCACGGTCACCGCATCGACGGTGACGTGGTGCAACCGTACGACTGGAACGGGCTTTTCTTCGATGCCCTTGAGGTAAGCCATTGCCAATGACTCAGGGGTAACGCCCTGAAGCAGATCGGGGGGCGTGACACTGAAACCTTCATTGAGGCCGGCGAGGCGAGGATAGCTTCGAGCAGCACGCTCGAAAAGAGCGACGAATGCGTCGGAAGCACCGGAATAGGTTCTGAGTTCGAGTAGCCGTGCCAGCAGTACATCGCGTTCTTCCCAACCTATGAATTCTTCGTCGGGGTCTGATTCAGCCTTGCCGGGAAGTAGTGCATGACTCTTCATCTCTAGCAAGATTGCAGCCACCAGGAGGAATTCTGAGAGCTCTTCAACATCAATCGACCGAGCGGTGTCTCGCAGGACAAGTACAAAATCGTCGACGATTGGGCCTAGGGGCACGTCAAGAATGTCCTTCTCTCTTGTGCTGATTAGCTGGAGAAGGAGTTCGATTGGGCCGGTAAATGACGGCGTCGTCACGACGAAAGTCACGAGCCAAGATTACTCAATTTCTCTGGGACCTGCGCTATGGCAACCTGAGGTATTAGTACGATTAGCACATGCGCATTCTGTCGGGGATTCAACCTACCGGTACCCCCCATCTCGGGAATTACTTGGGTGCAATCCGAAACTGGGTCGACAATCAGAACGAAGATTCCCTGTACTGCGTCGTCGACCTACATTCGCTTACAGGCGAGATTGACCCAGTCGTCCTCAATACCAACACCAGGAAGTTGTTTGCTGCGCTTCTCGCATGCGGTATCGACCAAGACCGATGCACCCTCTTCATACAAAGTCAGGTGCCATGGCACTCGCAACTCAACTGGCTCCTTGAATGCGTCGCCTCGTACGGTGAACTCAAGCGAATGACGCAGTTCAAAGAAAAGGCTGAGAGACAGGGCGCTTACAGGGTTGGCTTGTTGACCTACCCCGTACTGATGACTGCAGATATTCTCCTTTACCAAACGACGCACGTGCCCGTGGGCGATGATCAGAGGCAACACCTGGAACTAGCTCGTGAATTAGCCGAGCGCTTCAACCACCGTTACGGGGAGACTTTCGTAGTGCCTGAGGCCTTGGTGCCTCAATTCGGAGCTCGAGTGATGGACCTCCAGGAACCAACCCGCAAAATGTCCAAGTCGGTCAGTAGCCCCCAGGGTTCAATCGACCTTTTTGACTCGGAGTCTGAGATCACCAAGAAGATCAAGCGGGCAGTTACCGATACGGAAAACGAAGTCCGCTACGACTGGGCGCAAAAGCCTGGTTTGTCCAACTTGTTAGATATTTTTGGCGCCATCACTAACCGAGCACCGGCCGAGATTGCAGACGGCTACGAACGCTACGGTGAGCTCAAGGGAGACCTCTCTGAGGCTCTGATTGCGACCCTCGCGCCAATTAAGTCGCGTTACGAGGAATTGCTCCGTGATCCGGCAGAGCTGTCGAGGCTGGCTGCAGTTGGCGCTGCAAAGGCTGAGCCAATCGCGGCCATTACGTATGGAAAAGCCGCAGCCGCCATGGGCCTTCTCGCCTAACTCTTAAATGCGAGTCGTTCGAATGCGTTGAGCAGCGAGTCCAACATTCCGCTACCAAGGTGGAAGAACAGCGCATTTAGAAGTAAGAATCCGAAAAGAACTGGCATCGCCGATTGCCGCAGAGCGTAATAACGAGGAATGTGTCGCTGTGGAACTAGCCGTTCAATAATCGCACTTCCGTCCAGCGGTGGAAATGGCAAGAGGTTGAAGGCCGCTAAAAGAATATTCACCAGTCCGAAAAGACCGAAGGCTTGGGCGATATTCAAAGATAGTGAGCCACTGGCCATAATCGTGCCCGAAAATGGATCAAATGTAGCGCCACTCAATCGACAGATTGCGATTGATATGGCGGCGAAAGAAAGATTAAGTCCAGGTCCCGCCAGAGAAACCAATACTGCGTGATTTCTCGGATTGCGCAGCCGGCTCACATTCACCGGCACGAGTTTGGCATAGCCAAACACGGGTAGGCCCGCGATAATGAGAATCAAAGGCAGTACCACGGTGCCGAATGGGTCTATGTGCCGTACGGGATTCAAGGTAAGGCGACCGGCGCGCTTGGCCGTTGGGTCACCAAAGAAATTTGCGACATATCCATGGGCAGCCTCGTGAAAGCAAACTGACACGACTGCGCAGATGATGTACGTAATGACTGATTTACTCATCACTACAACCTAGGACAGGCCGGAGGCACGAGGGTGGGAACTCTCGTAGGCCGTACGAAGGGTGGTAAGAGCCACGCCCGTATACCTCTGGGTGGTTGCGATCGAGCTGTGTCCGAGCAATTCCTGAATAACACGTATATCGGCACCGTGGGCGATCATGTGAGTCGCACAACTGTGTCTAAAGGCATGAGCGTGGAGACCAGCTGTGTCGATTCCACTGGCTTTCGCCCGTCGGAGCAGAATCTCATTGACGCCATGTCGA
>Ga0214919_10002646_pt1 | contig 27855 bp, 3 predicted proteins | sample LL1503_MetaG_FD_177994 | JGI IMG/M metagenome (GOLD analysis project Ga0214919, IMG submission 177994) | Freshwater microbial communities from Lake Lanier, Atlanta, Georgia, United States - LL-1503 | ecosystem: Environmental > Aquatic > Freshwater > Lake | place: USA: Georgia | collected 2015-03-15
TAGTTTCTTATGGTCTGTCATCTCTTGGAGGTGCTGCTGGCGAAGGTGTTAGTTCTCTTTCATCCATAGTTTCTTATGGTCTGTCATCTCTTGGAGGTGCTGCTGGCGAAGGTGTTAGTTCTCTTTCGTCTATCGTTTCGTATGGCTTGTCATCTGTTGTTGGAGTAAATACAAACGGTATTAGTTCTCTTTCATCCATAGTTTCTTATGGTCTCTCATCTCTTAAAGGTGCAGCATCAAACTTTAAGTTAGAGCCGTCTATTAGTTTTCATCCATTAAATATAGGCGGAACTGGAATATTAGGTACTAATACACAAGACAACAATGATACTTATACTAGTGCACTAGCAAAAATAGATAGTTGGCTTTATACTAATATTGTAGACCAACCACCTGCACCAACTTTTGGAGAAACAAAAACTAATACTACAAGTAATATAAGAATATTTTGGAATCCACCTCCACAATTTCAAATAGGAATATTAGGTCCAAGTGTATTTGTTCCTTTTATACAATCACTTCTTATAGGTATTTATAATAAAGACTCTATATCTATATCTAATATAATAAATACATCAAACTATTTGCCTCGATACAGTAGTAATATATATTCTATATATTCACAAACTGCGATTGGATGTAATATTAATAGTATTAATATGGTTCAAACAAATAATAGATATACAACAACAATAATTGGCAATACATTACAATTAGGGTTTCCTTCACAAACACCATCAGTGTTTACAGCAGCAAATCAGCCCTATAAAGTTGAAATATGTTATATAAACTATTCATCTAATACATGTAATATTTTAACATTTTCTGACTTAAAATTTGCAGGCACACAGTTCCCTCCATCGGCTCCATCAAATACATATATAACAAATAATACTATATCTAATGTTACTATAAATATTGGTAATCCTCAATATTCTATTGATAGTGAGACCCCAGTTATACCAACTTTAACAAATAAATTATCAAATTACTATATTACATTACAAACACAAGCTACATATCAAACACGCAGATTCCCTTTTACAACTTATAGTAATATTACTTCTAATATATATTGTAATATTAAAGTTGATAATCCAGCTGTAACTAATTCAGATCAAACAAATACTTTAGATAATCTTCAAGCAGATACAGTATACAGTATAGCAGTTGGCGCTGATCAAGCTGGATATCCATATGAAGGAGCCATACCTTATAAATATACTACTACTACTAGTACTGGAGAAATTGGTCGATCTAATCTTGTAGTAAGCCAACAACTAATTACAGATATTAGGTCAAATGGACTTAACAGTATTAGATATACATTCGATACATATGACTATTATCCTGCATTTAATGTAAATCAACTAGTAACAGTAACAGGAATTGGTTCAAATTATGGGTCATCCAAATTTAATATAACAAACGCAAAAATTATTTCTGCAACAACAAGTAATTTTACAGTAGGATGTAATATTACTGGTTCAGCATGTAATTTTGATTTAATACAGAATTCGAATTTAATTGCGATTATTTCAGATGGATCAAATGAGGAAGGATCACGCACCAGATATACAGCCTCAAATCACCGTTTTACAAGTAATCAATATGTGACAATTACAGGTATAGGATATACAGATATTAATTCTGCTACATTTATCGCCTGTAATTCGCCATTTAATGTAATAAATGCTCTTATTATATCATGTAACACTCATACATTTCTAGTTAATTGTAATATATCTGGATCTATTACCTCTGTAACAGATGATGGGAGAACATCCAATTTTCAGACATCAAATATTACTATTATTGGCGCTAGATCAAATAATAACGGAACTGTAATATATACTACAGATGGAGATCATGGATTTATTAATGCTAATTCTATTACTGTAACAGGTATTGGGCGAGTATATAGTGCAAATTTCAATATTTCAAATCGTACTGGATTTACTATCACTAGTACTTCTAATTTTAGTTTTACTTCCAATATTTTTGGTACAGCATGTAATTTAGATTTAGTGTCTTCTTGTAATTTACAGTTTGGAAATATAACAAGAGTTATATTAAGTGCTACAAATTGTAATACATATACAGTTCCAAATAACTTCCGTATAGGACAATTTGTAAAAGTATCGGGTATAGAAGATGTAGGTAGTAATTGGTATGGAGGATTAAAGTATAATTTATCAAATGTGAGAATTATTGGTGCAACATCAAGTAATTTTAGCGTTGGATGTAATATATCTGGAACTTCCTGTAATTTGAGTTTTGCAAGAAGTTATAGTAATATTATAAATGCTTTATTAAATTTTAATGTATTTACATCCAGTAATCATAATTTTAGAGTCGGTCAATTTATATCATTACCTGATGCCTATACTACATTAGCTAACATAAATTTACAAATTGTAAGTTGTAATACACATACTATTACAGTAAATAGTAATGTGGCTACTATACTAGCAGCAACAATAGGACCAACTCCTACCTATCCTTTAGTAGATCTTTCTCCTCAATCAGGAGGAAATGTATACGCAATAACCAATTTCACCAACAACCCCACTGCATCAGTAACCATCACTAATGCGCCCCAAGCCTTTGTCACAATTGCTAATCAACCCAGGGCAACTGTAGCACTTATAAATAACCCAATAGCAACTGTTCCTGCGGTAAACACACTTCTGCCAGTTCAGCCACCAATACTTTCCAATTTCTACTCAAATACAAACCGAGGCCTATATAGTAATGTAAATTCTGGTTTGGGCCAGGCTATATTTGGCGGCAATACAACCGCACTTTCAAATATTTTTAATTATAATAATAATGCACAAATAATATATACTACAAATCCAGTAGCAATTCATAGTTCAAATAATACTGGATTAGCAAACGCAAATTCGCCAAATTTAGCTTTATTTCGCTTTATTGGAACAAGTAATAGGACTGACATAAATAATGATTATCCTTTAAAATCTCAGTATTACCCTACATGTAATTCAGGTACCGTCACTACAACTAACTATACTACTACTATTGGCACAATTATAACTATAAATGGACAATTTCAGGACTTCTATCCAAATGATAAAATACGATCCAACTTTTACCAAACCTTCACACCAACAATTACAGTACAACAAAATTTTCTTCAACCCAGCTCTAATGCATATACATTTTCCGTATTTCACAGTAACTCATTTTATTCAGGAACAAAATTATCTCTTACATATAGTAATTATGCAGATTCTATAAATGAAGTGCCATCCATATATAATGTATGTAATATTATAATGACTTGTAATATATATATTACAGGAGTCCCTGTATATAGTTACAATAATTTATTAACTAATGCTATAGATATTGAGAATTTAGCAAAATATTTCTTTGTGGCAAGTCAAAATCTACTGCTTGCTAACTATTCAAATGTAGTAGGTGCAAGCAGCACCGCTATTATTCCTGGAAGATGTAATTGGCCTATAGGAACAAAATTATTTACACAAAATTCTGTTGAGCAACTAACAGCTCCTTTATCAAATATTACGAGATTTATCACAACATTATCCATAAATTGTAATACTTTATATACACCTGCAAGTAATGAGGTTCCAACATTTACAATCTATACCCAACTTTGTAACCTATTTGGTATAAATAATCCTAGTTCCAATTTACCATTTTACTTTGATGGACCAAGTCAGGTGCTTATTGAAACAATTATTAACAGCGCTACTGCTGTGGGTGGCCTTCGTATGGAATCAGGTAGTAATATTAGTGATCCAGGCGCAAATACTACATATTTATCAACAACTCCATATGATAACAAGAGTAATATTAAGTTAGAGCCCGCTTTCGCTACATTATATAACAATGAACTCCCAATTGTAAACGGTCGTTTCCGTTCAGCATTAAATCTTGGAGATCTATATAAATATATAGAAAATTATCAAACACCAAGCCAGTCTTTAATTACTTATAATAGTGTAAATAATTATGAAGGTATAAATGTAAATGAAACTACCAACACGGCCCCTTCTCGTTATGCAACATTCAAATATTCATTCACAAATTCGGCTGGCGCAGGATCAAATGTCTATAAATTTGAATTTACATTAGTGGGAGGAATAGGTTTCGGTTCAAATTCTGATAGTACCTATAATAGTGCAATAAGTAATTTACAGTATCGTGTAAATACAACTGCTCCAGGGCAATGTAACTCTTTTTGGATTAATGGAAATAGATTTAGAACAGATGGACAAGGACAGGCTGGTGTCGGCCCATTAGCATTTAATAGTACAGTAGGGCTTCGCTCATGTAACGCACCAAGAACCCCAATTACACTCACAAATAGATTTTTCTCGGTTACTCCTATTTCAAATACAACCATATATGATATATATGTAAGAATCGGTCTTAGAGGAAATTGCAATATTGCCTTTTCAAATATAACAATGGAGCCATTTGCAGGTCAGGTGCCATTTGCGCCAAGCAATTTAACATTAGTTCAAACAAACCTAAATCGTAGTAATACAGCTCTTGTATTTAGTTGGTCTAATCCACGTGTTATAAATCCGGAACTTACATTTGATTATTACCAATATTCAATAATTGCAACACAGTGTAATACAAGACCAAGACGATGGGTGCCAAGCTTTGTTAATGGTAGGCAAGATCCATTATATGAGCCTTATTTTAGTGAGTTTCAATATTATAATAGAATATATCTGAGTAATACAAGTAACTTTTCTTATAGCAACTCATTCTCCAATTATGACACACCTTATGTCGCTACAGTATCATTTGCAAATGATGTAGGTATTGGTGCATCAAATCAGATCACTTCAAATACACCACTTCCAATATATACCAGCAACACTTTTACAGCAACAAATGCAACAAATTTTGATTTAAATCCTGAACCATCTAGATATTATTATACCAATACAAGAAATATATTTAATTTCTCCCAACGCACTTTGGGCCCTCTCAGTAATGTATTAGACTATAATTTAATGCCACAGCGTATAGTCTTAGATTATAAGGGTTCAAATGGCTTATTCTCCAACTCGTATAATGTAAATGATGCTACGCAGCCTGGTGGCAGTTTATCAAATTGTTTCTATAATACTGTATGGAATAATGGAAGCTCAAATATTGAAGTAAGATATACATTTATAAATGATCTCTATTATGCTTCAAATACTACGAGTAATCTTACAGTTACAAGTAATACCCTTACACTAAGTGTTCAGAAAATTCAGGATCAGTATAGTGCCGGCCAGGCAACTGGATTTTATATGAATACCTATGCAAATATTGTTCTATCAAATGGGTTTGACCAAATGGTTTTGCAAAGAAATGGCTTCTCAAATTCTAATGTATTCACACTTTCTTTGTGTAATGCTGCTACAACAAATACTATTACAACTAGACCTTATTGGATAGATAATGCTGTTGCGAATCAACCACGTATTACAAATATTGATGTTGATCCTGCTGAAATTACTACTGATACTGGCACATATTCTAATTATGTATGCGGCGTCTTATGTTTCTCAGGAAGTAATACAAATAGTTTCTATGTTGGTGTGAGCAATCTCGGCTCCTACTATTTTATGTCAAATGCGCTCATTATGGGCTTATGTAATGTAACTGGCTCTATAATTGGAGCTGGCGCATGTAACTTCCCTTTTAATAATACTACTACTGACTTCTATTCAGGTCCTGGTGCAACCTCAAACTATCGTCTTGCACCTTTATCAAATCCTACTTATTTCCGTTGGCCTATTAATTTTGGAAGAATCGTATACACACCCTCTAATACTTTCGCATTCTGTAATGTAACTGCTTGTAATTTACATAATAAGAGTGTTACATGTAATGTTACATATTTTGGCTATCAAGGACAAAATATGTTCTTTGATACTGAATCAATAACTGTTATGAAAGCAACATTGAATTCAAATTATAGTGATAATTCTCCTGGAGCTCGTATAGAATCTGGGCCAAATCCTGGGCCTTTTGATGGATATGTAACAATTGGCGCAAGTGGCTTGAGAACTTTCAACCAGTTATGTAATTTAAATGTTGGTTCTTACTCAAATGAGCTACAGTTGGCAAACGGCGCATATAGAACATTTTGTAATGCGACTCTTGCAGGAGCCAAGAATGGCTATTTAGATTATACAGGATTTTATAATCCTTATAGTTATAATAGTTATGCAGACTATACAAACTATACAAAACCGCAATACCAGTATCTAACACTCAAGTGGTTTGTACCTTCTGGTAATACAGATTGGCAGTCAGCAATCATTACATTTGGTTTTCTTGATATTACAACAAGAATGTTATTTAGTCCAAGTATTGCTAATATAAATAATGTAAATTTTTCAAATATAACTATACTATATAAAATAGTTGCATCAAACGATATTAGCGCAACAGAAACAAATTTTACAACAGCATGGTTAAACGCAAATTGTAATATAGGACGACCAGCAAAACCTAGCAGATATAATAAAAATAGTAATGGTTTCCCAGGTGGATTATATGATGCAGCTAATACCAATAACAGATTAACAGTATATTTTCCAGAAACACTAAATGGTGCGTCATATTCCAATATAAATTTTTCATTTTATTTACAAATAGGAGTTCCAAGTAATTCAAATGTTGCATTTAATTATGTCACATTACAAATTAATAACACAGATAATTTACCAGGTAAGGGTTTATCATTAATAACTCAACATTCAAATTCTCTGAAAGCAGATGGCAGTTTATCTAATGCAACAATTACCTGGACACGAGCAGATGATGGTATCTCGATAAAATACTGGAATTATGTATATAGAGTAATAACTAATACAGTTGCTGGAATATTATACCCAAGAAAATATGTGAGATCATCTGCTACATTAATTGTGTCAGATTCAAATGGTGTAAATGGTACAACCTGTAATATTCCAGATGCCAATGAATTTAACACAACAGATTTTACAGCATCATTCAGACCTTCTAACTATGATACATATCACACTATTACTGTATATGCTTCAAATGTAAGTGGACGTGGAGAAAGTAATATAGACTCTAACTCTTTGAATCGCACACCATTACCACAAAATACTGGAAGTAATTTTGGCGATTCACTACAACTTACTAATATGAATAGTGCGAAATATAACTCTATACTTTCTAATAATTTTGGAACTATGTTTGCAAACCGTTCATTTAATGTTCCGCTAAGTAATATATTCAGTTCAAATGCATTATATCCTGCAGTAGGTAGTTGTAATTTCACAGTGTTCGCAGGTGAAACTCCAGTTACTGGAATTACAATTAATCCATTAGAAACTTTTGTAGGAACTCGTACATCAAATGTAAATTGGATAGTAACTTTATCTAATGTCACAACTAGGTCAGAAATCGCAAGGTTTAATTATAGATTTACTAATGAACAAGTATATAATACTTTGAATAGTAATTATCAAGTTGTAAATAATACATCATTTATATGGTCTAATCTTAATACAACTGACATTTATTTTAACGGACCTTTAAATGCAGCTGGATTTTATGGAGTAACAACACCTTCTATTGCGCTGAAGGCTTCTGGTGCTCCACCTAGTAGTAATCAATATAGTTTAACACTTTATGATTCAAATAGAAGTGAACCTAATACAAACTCTATACAGTTCTATCTTGATAACCAAAATTTATTGAGAGGTCCGACTGGTAGAATATTTTTAGATAACTCTAATTCAATCCCTATAGGAAGTTATTGTAATGTATGCGGAATCCCTGTGATAACAACAAATACTTTCAACTTTTGGATTCAGACTTCTAATATTGGCTCATATTTCTTCCATTCTAATGCTGTGAATGGATCGTTTACTGATTTGCCTGCGCCTGTAAATACATATACATATACATTTAATACAATTAATACCCCCTTCTATTCTTCTTCAAATACTAATTCCTTATACACAGCATCCCCAATCAGTAATACAACATATTTCTACTGGTCAAATATTACACTATTAAATACAACATATAGAAGAACCTTTGGACCACCGACAGTTGTCTTATGTAATATTGCATCAAATGGCGGAACTACAATCAGTGTGCCATTTGCCCCCTATTTTGATAGTAATTCCGTGGCTCTTTTAGCATCTAATGTGAGAGTTATTAGTGGGTCAGGCCCTGCCCCTGGAACTGGAACATATGGTCAACCTTATAACAACAACTCAAATCTTCTTGTGGGGATTTATAGTAATGAACTTCAGATTGTAAATGGTGCATATAGAACACGTGGTGGCGGTGGATTCTGTAATTACATATCAAATATTGTGCCATCCGTTGAAACTACATATACAAGTTTAGGTGATTATAGTGATGCTCCTACAGATGTATTCCGCTATGCAACCTTCTTATTTACTGGTTCTACAACAAATGTATCAAATAAAGTAGATACTATATCTTTTACAGTAAACTGGTCTATTAACCCTCCTTCAGGTTCTACACAAAACAATGCATATGATTCAAATACTGTTCAGATACGTCTCAAATTTGGATCTAATGCATTTTTTCCACCAAATAATGATGCAACATCATGGATGAATATGAATAGTTGTAATACACCTGTAAGACAAATTTCTTATAGTAATAAAGCAAATAGTGGAATAGCATGTACTTCTAACTTCTCCCAACCTGGAACATTCATAATAAAAGTCCCTGATGGCATTGGCTATAATCCATTTAGTAATTATATCAAAATTGGTATGTATATGGCATCAAATGTAGCATTTACAAATGTTACATACAATAGTCAAAGTGAAATAAATGTTCCCAATTTATTTACTAGAACAAGTAATTTTACACTATCAAATGAGACATTCACCCTTACATGGAATCTTGTGTCAGGTATGCCTACAAATTTATATTTCAATTTATGTAATATTATATTAAAGAGAAATTCAGACGAGTCATATTCTAACTATCAAATATCAAATGTAATTCTTGGGCCAACAACTTCGAATTATCAAGTTATTCGCAATTTATATAGTGATACATCTGTGCCACCAGTTAACTATGCGAATGGTTATATTTATCCAGGAACTTATTGTAATGTTGCGACAATTTACCAAAATGATGGGATCACCCCCATATGGACGAGTAATTTTGTGTTCACAATTCCAAACTATGGTATTGACACTTTATCAAATCTAACTGTATCAAACACTACTGTCACCCCTGCTCCAAATGCCGATTTAGGGCTGACGACAATTAGTTTTACACGATTAATAGGGCTGTCCAATCCTCCATATCAGGGTGGGTTTATCAGTTACTATGCTCTATCAAATTCTGCGCGATACTATGCAAGTGGGGCGGCTTCCGCACTAAGTGACTCAAATCGATTCAATTGTAATACAGGGCCTTATAATATAGATAGTGATATAACATACATAAATACATTTACTCCTTCCAATTATGGAGCTACTTATGTTGCCTTTGTGAGTATGTCAAATTATTCACAGCTAGTCCCTGTAACTATTGGTCCTTCCAATTCAGCGACAGTTACACCTTTACCTTCCAATATTGGCTCTAACTTCGGAAGATCCTTACAGAATGTGAGTAATGTGGCAAACTATAATTATGATGGTTATATATTTGGTTCTATCGGTTCTGGATTAATTAATAAAGGGCTAATTCTAAATTGTAATGTGCTCTTTGAGGCTGGCGGTCTCTCCTATAAATTCATGAATTATGCGGCTGGATCTGCGGTGTCAACTATAACTGTGAACAGTGGCACTCTAACCAGTGGGTCAAATCTATCAAATGTTACATATACTGTGAACTTAATTGGTGGAACAACGCCATTATCTTGTAACTACCAGTTTACAAATACACTATATGGATTAGTTCCTTATTCAAATATTGTATTGAGTAATGCAGCAGTAAATTTCTCAATTTCTACACGCGATATGTATTCAAATCACCCTTATAAGTCCGGATTCTATATGACAGCAACTCCCACAATTCAGCTAAATGCAAGTATAATACCACCTTCTTCAAATATATATGCTTTAACATTTGGAACTAATTCTCTTGATGGCGCAAGTTCAAATACTTGTAACTTCTATGTAGATTCTCTTACTGGCGCGCCAACAGGGGCCATTTTTGTTGAAAATACTGGAGGTATTAGCTTCTGTAATATCTGCGGTATTTCAGTTATAACTTCATCTAACTTCAACTTCTGGATTGCTGCCAGTAATATTGGGAGATATTTCATATATAGTAATGCAGTAACAGCCTCCCTTGGTAGCGTTGGATGTAATTTTAGATTTAATATTGCAACAACACCATTCTATAATAATTGTAATAGTGGCTCATTATATACAGCAACGCCAATTAGCAATACTACTTATTTCTATTGGTCAAATGTGACAGTTCCAACCTCATATGGGCAGACTTTTAATTCTGAACTTAGTTTATATCTAAGTAATTTGAATAGTGGCTCCGCACTGATATCTGGCCCTTTTAAGCCATATTTTGACCCTCTTTCTATAATTCTTATGAATTGTAATGTGCGTGTAACAAGTGGTGGCGCGTGTAATAATCCAGCTGTTGGAACATTTGGTGCGCCTTATAATAATAATATTACTATATATGGAGGCCCAAATACAAATGAAATATTATTATTTAATAATGCATATAGATTACCAAATACTAATTATAATATTAATTATAGTGGTAGTAATTTGAATCCATTAAATAGTCAAATAACTCAGCCAAATAATTATGGTTCTATTGATAATTCTACAAGATATATTACATTCTTATTTTCAAATATTAATACCACAAATACATATTATAAATTATCAAATATTACTTTATCACTTAAATACTTTGATACAAATACACTACCCGCGCCAGATGGTAGTTATTTATATAATAATATTGCATTTTACATAAGAATCAATGCTACTACCCCATTAAGCAATAATGATTCTAGTGGATGGTTAAATGCAAACGCAATAAATACAATTAAAAATATATCAATATCAAATAAAATAATTGATAATACAACAATAACATCTCTATTATCAAATGATATTAATGGAAATAATACAAATATACATAACTTTACTATATTAATTCCTGATGGATGTGGTTATTCAAATATGAATTTATATACACGATTTGGAGGTGGAAATAATAATGTTGCCCTACAAACAATTACAATAACTGGGCAATCTGAAATAAATATTCCAAGCTTCTTTACTGTAAGATCAAATACGCCAAATAATACTAATACATATAATGACATAACAACTATCACATTTAATACAAATAACTTCGGTCTACCATCAAATCTCTATTACTACCAACTGTCAAATGTATTATATAGTAATGGGTCCCCTATAGCTCTCTGTAATAGCATTCAAAATATGAGCCCTTTGTCTAATTCATACACAATCCTCACATATCCAGGTATGCCTCGTGGAACCTATTCAAACAAGATTGAAATCTGGACACATCCTGATTTAGGACCTTACAAATTTTTCACAAGCAACTACATTTTGAATGTATCTGGCCGCGCACCTCTCGCGTCCGATTTCAGTATGTCTGTCATCAATAATAATACACTCAATGTAGGGGTTCAAGTAGCTCTTACAAATAACCTACTGCAACCAAGAGATGTATCATACTACTTCAAAGCATCGAATGTGTTCCCAAATGCAGTTTCAAATGTTACACCAAGTAATTATGTTGGACCATATAATTTAACTACGAGTGCCTCAAGTAACTTTATTGATTATAATGCAGCATACTATAATAGTAATATAAACCAAAGTAATATTTCCCTATGGATACTCGCATCAAATACTGCTGGTTCAATTGAAAGTAACATTAGGGCCAGCACCGGTCCACAGTGTAATGTTGATCTGCCTGTATTATCTAATACTTTTACAGCAACAATAAACTGTAATACTGGTGCTATTAGATTTAATGGAGGAGTTGCACCTCTGAGCAATAGTCTTGGAGCCCTTACATGGGATATTTATAAGAGCAACACAGCTCTTCCTGGCGGACCTTATTCTGGGCCTTCTGATTTTACTGTTTATGGTATAGAATTTTCTGTGCCAAATGGGTCACCATCAAATTACTACTATAATTCCGCGTATAGAATTATTGCTTCAAACTCATGTAATGTAGCAGGATGGGGCTTACCACAATCAGCCTCTAATAGTGTGAGTGTGGATGGACCACCTTTGCCAAGTAATTTTACTATTACTCTGTCTAATAATAATAGCTTAGGTGTCTATATTACAACAGCCCTTAACAATAGCGGTTTGCCTACATGTAACTGGTTCTACTATTCAGTGAGTAATATGAGCGCCACTAAGACAGATGATACTACATTAGCATGTAATATATACACCCAGTATAATATCACATTGCCGCAATATGATGGGCCCTACGAGTTCGGAACACCGGTTCGTCTCAAATATGATCCTTATATATACAGTCAGGACTTCCAGTTCTATGTGTATGGATCCAACTATCTTGGAGCCGCGTCTAATAATATTATAACAGCATCTGCTAATACTGGACCTCAGTGTAATGTTGATGTGCCTGTATTATGTAATTTTACTGTGACAATTAATTGTAATGTATACCCAACTGGTGACGGCGACAGTGCAATTGACCTTACATTTACAGGGTTAGTGTATTTATCAAATGGGCTAGGAAGTGTTGTGAATACTATAATAGATACAAACAGTATAATCAATTTAAGTGTTAATGGTTCTGGGTCTTTTAATTGTAATATATCATTAACTAAATCATTTCTAGGGAATTCTGACAATCAAACTAATTTTACTTATTTATATAACCGAACATACACATTAGACTCAATAAATACTTCTAATGGCTGGATAACTGCTAATGCAACTCAAGTAACATATACTACAGGCTTCGCACCTTTACCAGATGGGTTTATTGTAGAATTATCTAATAACTCTAATCTTGGTGTCTATATTATTCCACAGCTTCCATCATTGAGTGGATTACCCAATTGCAATTGGTTCTACTATTCAGTTGCTAATACAAGTTTGACTAAGACAGATGGCAGTACTCCAGCATGCAATATATCTACAAGTAATAGTAATTATATATATCCAACTTTTGAAGGACCATACCAATTTGGAACACCTGTTGGAATTGTATATGATACACGTGTATATGCGCAAAATTTTAACTTTTATGTATATGGGGGCAACTATATCGGAATTACCGAAACAAGTAATATTTTTGCAAATACTGGCGATCAGATTACTGTAGATACTCCACAAATAACATTTAATGCAGAAATAAGTGTGTATAATGGTGATATTACATTTACTGCTAGTGTAATTTTGCCAAACCAACTAGGACTCGTTACATGGAATATATATTCAAATAGTGGCCCAGTATATGATTCTGCTAGTAGTATTCCACTATTTTCACCGGAATTTGTTGGAGAATATTCTGATTCGATTAATTTAAAGGATAATAATAGTCTAGATACTTATTATAATACAACATATACATTATTCGCATCAAACACATGTAATGACCCAGGTTGGATTTCAGGATTTACTAGTATATCAAATATAATTTTCGGACCTAGAGGTAAAATTAGTGATTTTAGTGTTAGTGTGTCTAATGATTCAAGCCTTGGCGTCTATATTACTCCAACACTTCAAATAATTCCTGGATTGCAGGGTCTTACTAATGAATTCTACTATTCAGTTGAAAATGTAAATGAAAACAAAGACAATGACAATATAAGTAAAGTAAATCCTGTATATACAACGGATGGATATTCAATGCCTGATTATTATGGGCCCTACCCGTTCGGAACACCTGTTGGAATATCTTATGACCCTCAAGTATACGATCAATCTATTAAATTTTATATATATGGAAACAATGAAATAGAAAATACAAGTAGTTCACCATGTAACGTTATTGCATATACAGGGCCGCAATGTAATGTAAGTGTACCAGCTCTAACATTTAATACAACAATTAATTGTAATACAGGTGATATTACATTTACTGGTAGTGTACTAGCAGATATTATAGGAGATATATTCCAATGGAATATATATTCTAATAGTATTCCTCTCTTTGATCCTAATTTTGTTGGAATATCTAATAGCTTCACTTTACAATGTAATGCTATATCAGATTTACCTTCAGCATATTATAATACTACTTATACTTTAATTGCAGCGAATTATTGTAATGTTCCAGGATGGGGTTTATCACAAAGTAATATATCAAACTATACTATAGGGCCCCCACCTTTGCCAAATTTTACTGTTAGTTTGTCGAATAATGACAGTTTGGGTGTCTATATTACTCCAACACTTCTAACAACTTCTGGCCTTCCAACTAATAATTATTTCTACTATTCAGTTTCTAATACAAGCTTGACTAAGACAGATAACATTACTCCAGCCTGTAATATATCTACAAGTAATAGTAATTATATATATCCAACATTTGAAGGGCCATACGAATTTGGGACACCAGTTGGAATTACAAATGATGTACAAGTTTCTTTACAGAATTTTAACTTTTATGTATATGGAAGTAATATTTGGGGAATAACTCCCACATCTAATATTCCTGCTTATACTGGTGGAATATTATCAGCAGGTATTCCAACAATTGGGGATTTTATTGTAAATTTAAATAATAATACTGGAATAGTTACAACTACTGCAACTATTGATATTACTGGTACACGTCTAGATTCTACAGCTATTGTTACATTTAGTAATATAAATACTGGTATAAGTTGTAATTCACCTACATCTAATTTTAATACTTTTCCCTATGTATTTACAAATACATATTCAAATAGTGCTTCATTTTTACAACTATTTAGTAATGTTGTAACTTTAAATGTAACGAATGGGAGGGCTGGATATACATCACAATCATCAAATAGAAGTTCTAATACAGCACCTTATATAGTAAGTGTTACTCCTATTTTATGTAATGTAAGAATAACTGGCTCTTTCAACAGTTATACATTTAGTACATCAAATACGAATTGGGCGAGTGTTTCCTTGCCGCGCGGCACAAGTTTGGGTGCAATATACACTGTGCAATCGAACTTTACATTATACACACCGTGTAATGTAACAATTAATCCTACTTATACTGTTTCTAATGCTAGTAATGTATCATTTACTGGTTTTGCAGACTCATATTACTTCATAAGTGCTAGATTTAGATTATTTGATTCAGGTAATTCTTTTATTGGAGATTTACGAAATACTGTTAATGCCATAAAATTATATAATATAAGAACATCTAACTATATTTTAACAGCCGCATCTACAACTTTACCAAGCTCAGGCAGTGGCGCTGTATATATATATTCAAATTTCAATGCTGTAAATGAAACTGTGACTAATACTGGAAAAAATGGAGCCTCAGGTAATTATGATAAATATAAAATAGGTACTACTAACATGTATCATAAATATGTTTATTGGGAGTTAACAAATCCACCAGTACCTAACGCTGCTGCTTTAAATTGTGCTATAGCTTGGACAACAACTCAAGCTGTAAACCTTGCATTATATTCAACCTCTAATAATAATAAAATATACTTTTCAAATGGTTTTGCATTTTTAAGAACACCTACTGAGATTAATAATAATTCTGTATCAGCCGCAGATCAAATCAAATTTAGCGCAACTAGTATGCCTAGTGGTACCCCCTCATGTGAATTAAGAATAACAACATTTTTTACTACAAATTCTATTTTCTAAATAATAGAGATGGCTGACACAGGATATTTATTTCAGGGGACAACTATCGGCGATGATGGTATTTTTTATGATGGGCAAAATGTTCCTGAATTACTATATGCACTCCAAAAAAAATTTTTTGGTAGTGCTAATATTGTAATAGATAAATCTTATTTATCTGTTACATATGGTGGTGATCACACGGTTCAACAACCAAATGCATATATAAGAACACACCAAACTAGTTTATATGCTCAAAAAGTGCCATTTAATAATCCATTCTTTATACCTATAAATAATATAATAACATTTAGTAACTATCAAATTATTGATTGGTCAAATTATAATTATTATTGTTATAATACGCCCATGTCAAATGATAATAACTCAAAAAAATATATATGTTGTAATTATCCTTATATAGCATATTATGAGTCATTATTATTAACTTGCATTAAATATACTGAAAATACTGGATACTATAAAAATTATGATACTACATATACACACCCATTATTACAAAATGCAATATCATCTACTTATGATAATTCATATCCTTTATCATTATATAGCGATATAGATAGTAGAGACATACCTCCTATAGACGGTTCCTGGACACTTGACACTGATGCTGGTGTTATAACATTTTATGACTTAAATATTAGTATTACACAAGTGTCTCGCTCAAATCCTCCCAGAATATCCTTCTTTCGCTATGAAGGGCTCTTTGGCGAAGCCAATATTCTTGAAGGGCAAGACTTATAGGTTTAACAAAAAAATATATATTCTGCGAAATATACTAAACACCACTTATAGACATTATAATAGTGTTGTAGCAAGGTTGTAGGATGGCCTATATAAGTTCAGCTACGACAGTAGCTTATATAGACCCTACAAACGGAAAAAGTATAGTAAATGGCTATAAAGTTGTTTATCTTCCTTCTTCATTTAATATTGAAGGAAAGGCAATTACTGTAAAAGATTCATTTGGAGGTGCAGGAACAAGTAATATTTGGATTTCTACACTTGGCGGCGATAGATTCCAAGGAGGACCAATCTTTAGCAACATAATTACAACTCCATATGGATTTAATACATTTGTTGCTCATAAAGGAATATGGTATACAATTGGCCAACAAAGTGCTAGCGGTACAGTAAGTTCAGATGCAAGTAGAGGAATCAGCTCTCTATCATCTATTGTCTCTTATGGATTATCAAGTATACAATCCTCTAATAGTAAACAATGGAGTATTTATCCAGCATTAAGTAATGTTAATTTGAGTAATTATAGCCTTTTAAATGTTAGCAATATAACTGGACCCTATAATGATGCTATTAAGACGCAAATTGATAATTTGTATTTTTATATAGATGTGTTAGATATAAGTGGTGGAACTTCTGGTCCTGGAGTTAGTTCATTGTCTTCTATTGTATCTTATGGATTATCAAGTCTTACTCGGCTTAGTAATTTAAATCCTGTGAATCCTGGTGTTAGTTCATTATCTTCTATTATATCTTATGGATTATCAAGTCTTGGGGGGGCAGCTGGTCCAGGAATTAGCTCTTTGTCGTCAATTGTCTCTTATGGATTATCAAGTCTTGGAGGAACAGGTGGTAGAGGTATTAGTTCATTATCTTCTATTATTTCTTATGGGTTATCAACAGTCTATTCACCTTATGGAATTAGTTCATTATCTTCTATTGTTTCCTATGGATTATCAACAGTCTACTCGCCTTATGGAATTAGTTCATTATCTTCTATTGTTTCCTATGGATTATCAACAGTCTACTCGCCTTATGGAATTAGTTCATTATCATCAATCGTCTCTTATGGCCTCTCAACAGTCTATTCACCTTATGGAATTAGTTCATTATCTTCAATCGTCTCTTATGGCCTCTCATCTCTTGGAAAAGCAGCAGGGGAAGGTCTTAGCTCACTATCATCTATAGTATCTTATGGCCTTTCAACAGTCTATTCGCCCTATGGTATTAGCTCATTATCATCAATAGTTTCATATGGCCTCTCATCTCTTGAAGCTGGAGGTAGTAAAGGAATTAGCTCATTATCATCTATAGTATCTTATGGCCTTTCAACAGTCTATTCGCCTTATGGAGTTAGTTCATTATCCTCAATCGTCTCTTATGGGCTTTCAACAGTCTATTCACCTTATGGAATTAGTTCTCTATCATCAATAGTATCTTATGGTTTATCAACAGTCTATTCACCTTATGGAGTTAGCTCACTATCATCAATCGTCTCCTATGGCCTTTCAACAGTAGCTGCGCAACCCCATACAGGTGTTAGTTCTCTATCATCAATAGTATCTTATGGCTTATCAACAGTAGCCGCGCAACCCAATAGAGGTGTTTCATCACTTTCCTCAATTGTTTCGTATAGTATTTCTAGTTTCTCTTCTATTATAGGGCAATCATTCAGAACCAGTAATCTCTATGCAAATTATATTAGTAGTCGTTTCGGCGATTTCTCAACACTATCTACACAAACAATCCTTGTTGGATATATAGATGCTCCCTTGCAAGTGGATATTGGCGTTGTTACTCCTTTTATTATAACCTCCAATATAAGTGGTGGAAAAGGATACTTTATAGATGGTCTCGGAATAGGAAAAGAGGCTCCTTATTGGTATGCTCTTGATGTTAGTGGAAATGCACGAATTCCTTCTATTCAAACTAGTTCTATAGTAGGTGGCTATTTTATTGGTGATGGTGGAGGATTATCAAATGTTGGGGCTAGCGGCAGTGGTGTAAGTAGTATTTCTTCAATTATCTCTTATGGCTTATCATCTCTTGGAGCTGGAGGTAGTACAGGAATTAGTTCATTATCTTCTATTATATCTTATGGATTATCAAGTCTTACTGGTCTTAGTAATTTAAATCCTCCAAATCCTGGTATTAGTTCATTATCTTCTATTATATCTTATGGATTATCAAGTTTGACTGGCCTTAGTAATTTAAATCCTCCAAATCCTGGTATTAGTTCATTATCTTCTATTATATCTTATGGATTATCAAGTCTTGGAGGGGCGGCTGGTAGAGGTATTAGTAGTCTATCTTCTATTGTTTCCTATGGATTGTCCACAGTCTATTCACCTTATGGAATTAGTAGTCTATCTTCTATTGTTTCCTATGGATTATCTACAGTCTATTCACCTTATGGAATTAGTTCATTATCTTCTATTGTTTCCTATGGATTATCAACAGTCTATTCACCTTATGGAATTAGTTCATTATCTTCTATTGTTTCCTATGGATTATCAACAGTCTATTCACCTTATGGAATTAGTTCATTATCTTCTATTGTTTCCTATGGTCTTTCATCTCTTGGAAAAGCAGCAGGAGAAGGTGTTAGCTCACTATCATCTATAGTATCTTATGGATTATCAACAGTCTACTCGCCTTATGGAATTAGCTCATTATCCTCAATCGTCTCTTATGGCCTCTCATCTCTTGGAGCTGGAGGTAGTACAGGAATTAGCTCATTATCATCTATAGTATCTTACGGATTATCAACAGTTTACTCGCCTTATGGAGTTAGCTCTTTATCATCAATAGTTTCATATGGCTTATCAACAGTTTACTCGCCTTATGGAGTTAGCTCTTTATCATCAATAGTTTCATATGGCTTATCAACAGTCTATTCTCCTTACGGAATTAGCTCACTTTCCTCCATAGTTTCTTATGGTCTCTCATCTCTTGGAGCTGGAGGTAGTAGAGGAATTAGCTCTTTATCCTCAATCATCTCTTATGGCCTTTCAACAGTGTACTCTCCTTATGGAGTTAGTTCTCTATCATCAATAGTATCTTATGGCTTATCAACAGTAGCTGCGCAACCCCATACAGGTGTTTCATCACTTTCGTCAATTGTTTCGTATAGTATTTCCAGTTTTTCCTCTATTATAGGTCAATCATTCAGAACCAGTAATCTCTATACAAATTATATTAGTAGTCGTTTCGGTGATTTCTCAACACTATCTACACAAACAATCCTTGTTGGATATGTAAATTCTCCCTTACAAGTGGATATTGGTGTTGTTACTCCCTTTATTATAACCTCCAATATAAGTGGTGGAAAAGGATACTTTATAGATGGTCTCGGAATAGGAAAAGAGGCTCCTTATTGGTATGCTCTTGATGTTAGTGGAAATGCACGGATTCCTTCTATTCAAACTAGTTCTATAGTAGGTGGTTATTTTATTGGTGATGGTGGAGGATTATCAAATGTTGGAGCTAGCGGCAGTGGTGTAAGTAGTATCTCTTCAATTATCTCTTATGGCTTATCATCTCTTGGAGCTGGAGGTAGTACAGGAATTAGTTCATTATCTTCTATTATATCTTATGGATTATCAAGTCTTACTGGTCTTAGTAATTTAAATCCTCCAAATCCTGGTATTAGTTCATTATCTTCTATTATATCTTATGGATTATCAAGTTTGACTGGCCTTAGTAATTTAAATCCTCCAAATCCTGGTATTAGTTCATTATCTTCTATTATATCTTATGGATTATCAAGTCTTGGAGGGGCGGCTGGTAGAGGTATTAGTAGTCTATCTTCTATTGTTTCCTATGGATTATCTACAGTCTATTCACCTTATGGAATTAGTTCATTATCTTCTATTGTTTCCTATGGATTATCAACAGTCTATTCACCTTATGGAATTAGTTCATTATCTTCTATTGTTTCCTATGGCCTCTCATCTCTTGGAAAAGCAGCAGGAGAAGGTGTTAGCTCACTATCATCTATAGTATCTTATGGATTATCAACAGTCTACTCGCCTTATGGAATTAGCTCATTATCCTCAATCGTCTCTTATGGCCTCTCATCTCTTGGAGCTGGAGGTAGTACAGGAATTAGCTCACTATCATCTATAGTATCTTACGGATTATCAACAGTTTACTCGCCTTATGGAGTTAGCTCTTTATCATCAATAGTTTCATATGGCTTGTCAACAGTCTATTCTCCTTACGGAATTAGCTCACTTTCCTCCATAGTTTCTTATGGCCTCTCATCTCTTGGAGCTGGAGGTAGTACAGGAATTAGCTCATTATCATCAATAGTGTCTTATGGCCTTTCAACAATCTATTCGCCTTATGGAGTTAGCTCACTATCATCCATAGTCTCTTATGGCTTATCAACAGTCTATTCACCTTATGGAGTTAGCTCACTATCATCCATAGTCTCTTATGGCTTATCAACAGTCTATTCACCTTATGGAGTTAGCTCACTATCATCCATAGTCTCTTATGGCTTATCAACGGTCTATTCACCTTATGGAGTTAGCTCACTTTCCTCAATTATTTCGTATAGTATTTCCAGTTTTTCCTCTATTATAGGTCAATCATTCAGAACCAGTAATCTCTATACAAATTATATTAGTAGTCGTTTCGGTGATTTCTCAACACTATCTACACAAACAATCCTTGTTGGGTATGTAGATGCTCCCTTACAAGTGGATATTGGCGTTGTTACTCCTTTTATTATAACCTCCAATATAAGTGGTGGAAAAGGATACTTTGTAGATGGTCTCGGAATAGGAAAAGAGGCTCCTTATTGGTATGCTCTTGATGTGAGTGGAAATGCACGGATTCCTTCTATCCAAACTAGTTCTATAGTAGGAGGCTATTTTATTGGTGATGGTGGAGGGTTGTCAAATATTGGTAGCACCAGAGGTATAAGTAGCCTCTCCTCAATTATCTCTTATGGATTGTCATCCCTTGGAGGTGCAGCTGGCGCAGGTGTTAGTTCCTTGTCTTCTATTATATCTTATGGATTATCAAGTCTTACTGGCCTTAGTAATTTAAATCCTCCAAATTCTGGTGTTAGTTCATTATCTTCTATTATATCTTATGGGTTATCAAGTCTTGGGGGGGCGGCTGGTAAAGGTATTAGTTCATTATCTTCTATTATATCTTATGGGTTATCAACAGTCTATTCACCTTATGGAATTAGTAGTCTATCTTCTATTGTTTCCTATGGATTATCAACAGTCTATTCACCTTATGGTATTAGTTCATTATCTTCTATTGTATCCTATGGGCTTTCAACAGTCTATTCCCCTTATGGAGTTAGTTCATTATCCTCAATCGTCTCTTATGGGCTTTCAACTATCTACTCACCTTATGGAATTAGTTCATTATCTTCTATTGTTTCCTATGGTCTTTCATCTCTTGGAGCTGGAGGTAGTACAGGAATTAGCTCATTATCATCTATTGTTTCATATGGCCTTTCAACAATCTATTCACCTTATGGTATTAGCTCATTATCCTCAATCGTCTCTTATGGCCTCTCATCTCTTGGAGCTGGAGGTAGTACAGGAATTAGCTCATTATCATCTATTGTTTCATATGGCCTTTCAACAATCTATTCGCCTTATGGTATTAGCTCATTATCCTCAATCGTCTCTTATGGCCTCTCATCTCTTGGAGCTGGAGGTAGTACAGGAATTAGTTCATTATCTTCTATTATTTCATATGGCCTTTCAACAATCTATTCACCTTATGGTATTAGCTCATTATCCTCCATAGTTGCATATGGTTTATCAACAGTCTACTCTCCTTACGGAATTAGCTCACTTTCCTCCATAGTCTCGTATGGCTTATCAACAGTCTATTCACCTTATGGAGTTAGCTCACTTTCATCAATTGTTTCGTATAGTATTTCCAGTTTCTCCTCTATTATAGGCCAATCATTCAGAACTAGCAATCTCTATACAAATTATATTAGTAGTCGTTTCGGTGATTTCTCAACATTATCTACACAAACAATCCTTGTTGGATATGTAAATGCTCCCTTACAGGTAGATGTTGGTATTGTTACTCCTTTTATTATAACTTCTAATATAAGTGGTGGAAAAGGATACTTTGTAGATGGTCTTGGAATAGGAAAAGAGGCTCCTTATTGGTATGCTCTTGATGTTAGTGGAAATGCACGGATTCCTTCTATTCAAACTAGTTCTATAGTAGGTGGCTATTTTATTGGTGATGGTGAAGGATTGTCAAATGTTGGTGGTGCCAGAGGTATAAGTAGCCTTTCCTCAATTATCTCTTATGGCTTATCATCTCTTGGAGCTGGAGGTAGCGCAGGAGTTAGTTCATTATCTTCTATTATCTCATATGGCCTCTCATCTCTTGGAGCTGGAGGTAGTACAGGAATTAGTTCATTATCTTCTATTATCTCATATGGCCTCTCATCTCTTGGAGCTGGAGGTAGTACAGGAATTAGTTCATTATCTTCTATTATCTCACATGGCCTCTCATCAGTTCTAAGAGGCGCAGGTACAGGAGTTAGTTCTCTTTCTTCTATAGTTTCATATGGACTTTCAAGTGTTGGATATGTTACTTCAAATACATTTAATAGACCTTTCTTACCATCTAGTATTGGCGCAACTGATATTAATAGAAATAATCAGGTTGATTCTGTTCCAAATGCTCTTTCTAAAATAGATTATGCCTTTGAACGCCTTATAAGTAAGCCACCTGCGCCAGTTCTATATGAAGGAGGTGCTGGTATATATGGATATATATATACTTCTAATGCATTTTCACTAACATTTAGCAATCCTCCAGCATTTTATTTTTTAGGGCATACTGTTCCTGAGATTTTATATGCTGAAATATCATTATCATATTCCAATGGTATTACTCGACCAACAGCAAATCAATATTCAAATATAAATTTATTTACTGTACGCACAGAATACCGCATAGATAATCCAGGTATATCTAATTATCTAAGTAATAATGGAAGTATAACTATACCTACAACAAGAATTAGTTTTTCTGCAGATACAAATTCTGGACAAAATAAATTTATTACTACAACAACTGCGAGTAATCAATTTCAATATACATATCTTTTATATAATTTTAGTAATTATAATTTTAATTCTTTTAATCCCTATATTTTTACTTTTAGATGGATAAATAATGCAACATATCCTGTTTCAAATAATTATTATAGTAATTATATAATTTTCAGTGGATTTAATGATACAATAGAATCAATTACTAATGATATAACAATAGAACCACCCCTACCAGAAGATCCTGAGTCTGATCCACCAATATTATAGAATAATATCATATACATATTCATATAAAAAGAATCTAAAAATATAATCGTTTATTAGTAGATTATATGAGTCTCTCTCCAAGCTCACTTGCTGTATTTATAAAACCAGGTTCTAATATTTATCTTGATAAATCTTATAAAGTTATTATGTATGCAAGTAATACAGCTAGACGATATGGCTCTCTATATACACAATTAAGTAATACTTATATATTTTATCCGTCAGTTACTAATAATTATAATGGATATCAATCCAATATAACATCAAACTTATTACCTGATACACTATATTATTCGACTGCTGCCACACAGAATATATTTAATAGTCCAACATTTTATGGGCCATCTGTGGATAGTCGCTCTAATTCAAATATTAATTTTAAATATAAACGAACATTACTACCTGATCCTCCACTATATATTGATTCTGTTGTATTTAATAATCTAAATAATATATATCCCAATTATGGAATTTCAGCAAATTTTATTACAAATGGAACAGGATCCAATGTTATTTATACTTATAATTCTGGAGCTATTAATTTTAATATTATTAATGGAAGACCCATTGGTATACATACATCGAATAATACAGGATCAACTACGAGTAACACAATGAGAATTATTACACAATATAATGGCATTAATGATATTAATTACAATATGGGGGGGTTCACACGTGCATCAAATACCTCAAATATATTAGGAACATATACAATAGTAAATATTAGTAATATTCGCGATAAATATAGTGAATCAAATTATACAGGGTTTTATAGAATATTTAATACATCTATTTCATATATTGGACTCCCTAGTACAGGTCCAATACAACTTAAATATATACAGCAATTTTATGATAATTCAATAAAATCCAATACAATTTCACAGTTTTATGCTGATAATTTAAATTCATTGCCAATTGTTACAATTAATGGCAATAATATCACTCCTTCTGTAACTTATGTAACAGGAATACCAAGTTTTAATAATCTACTTACATTTGATGGGATAAGAATAGAGCATTTATATACTAATTTTTTCCCAACAGCAGAAATTATTTATTTTACTTTTACAACAGTACAATCTTTGTCTGGTATCAAAAATATAAGAAGTATGGATATAAATAATTTAACTATTTATAATTCAGTTGGCGCACAAATATCTATTGGAAATTATGCTAATGTGGCTGATACATCAGTATATCTTAATAATTTTATAATTACACTTAGTAACAACTTATATACTCCTGCTATAACATTAGAACCGTACCTTACAATAGAGGTTAAGAATATTATAGGAAGATATACATTAACTTCAAACTTATGTGATATATTACAAATATCATCAAATAGTATATATTGGGATCTGCCATCTGTTGATGTTATAAATAATACTCAAGAAGCTACTGCGATGTATGGTATCCGAGTTTTAGCAGGTTATGATTCTTCACCAGATGGAACATGGAAACATGAATATTATGGAGATTATTTTAATACTACTTATAATTTAATCAGTAAGGATGGCGATACTGTATTTGATAATACAGTAGATCTTAAATCAGGGGATTATAATTATGAACTGCCATTATTTAATGGATATTTTCAAACATACAGTTATTCTAATGGAACATTGAATATTAATCCTTACACAGATTATAGTATATACACTAATTTTGGTCTTACATATCCAAACTATACTAAACTTGTTACAGAGGTTCCTAATGTAAATATGGTCTTTCGATATATATGTTTTAAATATACAATTCCTGTTAACAGTATTAGAAATAATGGTATAGCTATGATTCAATTTATTAATAATAATTTTACTATGAATAATACTAATAATATTATCGGATATGTAAATGATATCGATTATTATTTAATTAACTATAAAATTATAACATTTGATGGAACAGAGACAACATGGATATCATTGCAATCATTTGCTCCGCTAGCTAATATGGATTTTTATACTCGCTCTATTAGTACTGGCGCACTTACTTCAACGCCATTTATAGACAATATAGGGAATCGATATAAACAATCTTCATCAAATAGAGTATTTTTAATTCCCCCAAATATCGAAAATGTTGGATTTAATATGTATATTCGTGTTGGAATACCTAAAGATAGATCTGCTGCATTTCGTTATATTTCGTCATGCTTTAATTTTACTACTTAAATTGATATAGATTGATAGATACATGGCGTCTTTAACGACAGACCAGGTAATAAATTTATTATATAAGAAATATTTGGATTTGCCAAACACAAATCCAAATATTAGGACTACGTCTCTAGAACCTAGTATTGATTCTACAAAAAATATTTATTTACAACATATTTTTTCACAATTAATACCTATAACTAATCCGAATGATTTTCATACAATTAGTATATCTGGATCTACAACAAAGAGTGTGAGTTCTAATTATCCTTATATAGCATATTATAGCAATGTGGCCCTTTCACCCGCCACACAATATAATAATAATGCATATACTGCATCTAATTTTAATCAATTGATTTTAGAAACATATAATAAGAGTTATCCTACTGTTATATGGAATAATGATAAATCAATTAATATTACGAATCGTGTGCCTGATAGAGATTATATTAATATAGATCCTGATAGTGGTATATTGACATTTTACAGTAATGTAACACCTGGCTTGACAAGTTATAGTAATCCGCCAGTTGTATCATTCTATAGGTATGAAGGGCTTATTGGAACTGATACATCTATGTATAGAGTGCAACAATTCTCAAATCTTAATGGGGCGTCTAATATAGATCCGAGCACAGCTATTGCATTGATAGATAGTAGTTTTGGTACTAGAAAAGTATATCTTCCCCCTACAAATATTATTTATGGAAAATATATTATTATAAAGGATATTGGAGGTGCTGCTACTAGTAATCTTATTACATTGCAGACTGTAAATGGAGACATTTTTGAAAATAATTCCAATATATCATATATAAATACCAATTTTGGCAGTGTATCACTTATTGCGCAAAAAGGGAAATGGTCTGCTATAACTAGTGGAGGAGAGCCTATTATTAATTCTGGTATTAGCTCACTATCATCAATAGTTTCTTATGGATTATCAACAGTATATTCACCTTATGGTATTAGCTCTCTTTCATCAATAGTTTCTTATGGATTGTCAAGTATTGTTGGCATTGATAGACCTGGTGTTAGCTCTCTTTCTTCTATTGTTTCCTATGGATTATCAACAGTAGCTGCGCAACCCCATACAGGTGTCAGCTCTCTTTCTTCTATTGTTTCTTATGGATTGTCAAGTATTGTTGGTATTGATAGAGCGGGTGTTAGTTCTTTATCGTCAATAGTTAGCTATGGACTCTCAACAGTTTATTCACCATATGGAGTTAGCTCACTATCTTCAATAATTTCTTATGGTTTATCATCATTATATATAGCTATAGATAGCATAAATCCTGTACCATTTGATTGGTCTGTATACCCTGCAACAACTGATGTAGATATTAGTGGAAATAATATTAGTAATGTATTAAATATAAGCGCTTCATATTTTATAGGAGATGGAGGACAATTGACTAACATTAGTGGATTAACAGGAATTAGTTCACTTTCTTCTATTGTTTCTTATGGATTGTCATCTCTTGGGGGTGCTGCTGGAGCTGGAGTTAGTTCACTATCTTCTATTGTTTCTTATGGGCTATCAAGTATTGTTGGAATTGATAGAGCTGGTGTTAGCTCGCTATCATCAATAGTATCTTATGGATTATCAACAGTCTATTCACCTTATGGAGTTAGCTCACTTTCCTCTATTGTGTCTTATGGATTATCAAGTGTTGTTGGTATTGATAGAGCTGGTGTTAGCTCGCTATCATCAATAGTCTCTTATGGATTATCAACAGTATATTCCCCATATGGAGTTAG
>Ga0214919_10002647_pt1 | contig 27849 bp, 19 predicted proteins | sample LL1503_MetaG_FD_177994 | JGI IMG/M metagenome (GOLD analysis project Ga0214919, IMG submission 177994) | Freshwater microbial communities from Lake Lanier, Atlanta, Georgia, United States - LL-1503 | ecosystem: Environmental > Aquatic > Freshwater > Lake | place: USA: Georgia | collected...
AAGGTTTTGCAGGAACTGGCAAGTCATCATTAGTAGCAGCAATTGTAAAATCATTAAAGGAAATTAAAATAAAAACTCGCTTGCTTGCTCCCACAGGTCGTGCAGCAAAAGTTCTTTCAAATTTCGCTAAAATACCAGCATATACTATTCACAAACAGATTTATTTTTCTGGAAATGAATTAAGCATACAAAAGCCAACATTGGCTAAAAATTTTTTTGAAAACACCTTGTTTTTTGTGGATGAGGCTTCTATGATTGGGATTAGTGACAAAAACAATGAGACTAATTTATTGGAGGATCTTTTGAATTATGTTTATCAAGGTAAAAATTGTAAGTTAATTTTTATGGGCGATTCCGGTCAGTTGCCACCGGTTGGACAAATAGATTCTCCAGCTCTTAGCAGTTCGTTTTTTTCTGAAAATTTTCCTAAAATAACAGTTTTTAAAGCAGAATTAAAAAATGTTGTTAGAACAACGGAGAATTCCTCCATTTTGACAAATGCAACCTTTATTCGAGATAAATCTATTTTTGCTATGCCATTTTTCAGGATAATCAACAACAAGGAAACTTTTCGCATTGCAGGTGGCGATTTACAAGATTATTTAGAAACTTCTTATAATGAGGTTGGAATGGACCAAAGTATTTTAGTCACCTTGTCTAACAAAAGAGCAAATCAATGGAATCAAGAAATTAGAGGGAGGATATTATTGCGAGAAGAAATCTTTGAACGTGGTGATATTTTAATGGTTGTAAAAAATAATTATTTTTGGTTGGATCCTCAATCTGAAACAGGTTTTATTGCAAATGGAGAACTCATAAAAGTTAAACGCATTATTCGATTCGAAGACCTATACGGCTTTCATTTTGTGCACCTTGAGATTCTCTTTTTAGATTATCCTGATGAAACTGAAAAAACAGTAATTGTAATGACTGAAGCTATTCTTGAAGAAGCCCCAAATTTAAAAAGAGAGAAATTGAAGGAATTATTTTATGCAATTGAACAAGATTATTTATTCGAAAAGAACAAGCAGAAAAGATTTCAATTGGTGCTTAAGAATCCTTATTTTTCTGCCTTACAAGTGAAATACGCATATGCTGTTACCGTCCATAAAGCTCAAGGAGGACAGTGGAAACATGTATTTTTAGATTACGGTTTTGTTCCGGATGAATTGAAAAATGAAAATTATATCCCTTGGTTGTATACAGCTTTGACAAGGGCCTCAGAAAAGCTATTTTTATTAAATTTCCCTGATGAATTTTTTTCAGCAGAAGAATAATTTATAATTACTGCTAGATATATGGATTCATTCGTTCAGAAAGAATTTCAATTTCATTTTTTTCACTAGAAAACCCAATAACTTTTGGAATAGTTCTTGAACAATGCCGCGACCACAATCCTAAAGTATTTGCTCCTGTTCCTAAAATTCCAAGCCAATCCTGTTCCTTGAGTAGAGGAAGATTAACAGCTTTTAGAACGTAATCACCTGCAAAACAAAGTGGACCTGCAATATCGTGAAGATATTTTTCGTCTGAATTATTTTCTTCTCCTTTGTTATTTAGTGCAATTATGTCAAAATTCCGCGCTAATGTGTAAGCATCACGCATAAAATAATCAGCGCCAAGATGAATAAATGCAATCTGTTTATCGCCACGCTTAAAAGTGTATTCTATTTCTGAAAAAATAAATCCTGAATTTGTATGACACCACTGTCCAAATTCTGTTATTAGTTCAAAATCCCAAAGTTCTGGGCATGTTTCTTTTAGCATTTTTACATATTCCGACATCTTTTCAACACATCCATATTTTTCTGCAGCAAGTCCACCACCAATATCCAAAGTTAATATTCTTCGTTCAATTCCTTTTTTCTTTAATAAACTATTTGCTTCAATTGCTAAATCAAGAAGTTCTCTAACAGCAAAAACTGCTTTTGTCAAATCTTTCATTTGACTTCCCGCATGTATGTGAAGTTGTTGGATCGGATGAGATAGAATGGCATTTAACACTGCTTCTTTTTCTAAAATAGGAACGCCAAATTTCGATTCGTTATTACTTACACTATAAATTTCAGGGGAATCCATTTCCATAGATGGATTAATTCGAATTCCAAGAGTGAAATTTGGCTTATCTGGCATTCTTTTTAATTCCTCTAAACTATTTACATTTAGAATTAGACCATGCAATTCATTATTGCATTTTTCAATTTCACTTCGTCTTTTAACAGGTGAATCGAATACAATCTTATTGGGACTTGCTCCTGCCTTGATTGCCATTTCAACTTCTTCCATTGAAGCTGCTTCTAAGCTAAATCCCCAAGAAATAATTTTAGCCAATACACTTGGATGAGGGTTTGTTTTAATTGCAATTGCATGAATAGCATTTGGATGATTAAAAATAGACCTTAATTGGTTTAAATTAAATTTTAAATCATCCCATGATTGAAAAATAAGTGCAGAATCATCTTTAGTAATCAAAGAATTTGCGCCCGCATTCCGAAAAGCCCAAAGTGCATTTTCCTTAATATTTTTCACGGAAATAATTTTTTTACAGCATTTTCAATAACTTGAATAAAAGCAATATCACTTTTTGGATTAAATTGATTATTCATAAGTTGCTTTCGAATAGAGTAGGAGCCAATTGCTAGACGAATAAATGATTTCTCACCATATTGAACAGGTTGACCTAAAAATACATGCGTAAAATTTTCGATTCCCTCGTGTTTATTCAATACAAGATAGTCGAATAATACTTTTAGTTCTTTATTATTTAAAGCAACACCATTTTTTATCACCATGAAAGAAATAATACTGTCGTTTGTTAATTCAATATCAGGCATTAAGCGAAACAAATCACTTTGAGCTAAGCGACCAATTACAACTTGATTCCATCTACGAATTAGAGCATTAGATTTTTCTTGCGGGAATGCTAAAAATGATTCCATTTCACACAATGCAATTTCCCACCTCAACCTCAATCCGATATTTTTGAATTCGGATAAATTTTTACGCATTTTTTCAAATTCTAAAGGATAATCATAGGATGTAAACAGTGAATTATATGTTTCCAGTATGCTAGCATCTTTGTCTTTAATTTTTTCAGACCAATATTTTGGCACCAAAAGAGCTCCGCAGAATGGAGGTGCCTGGTAAAATTTTGAACCTGTAATGCTTATCATTGCTCCTTTACTTATTAGATCATTAATTAATTTTCTGTCCGTTCGAAATTGGCACATATCAACAACCCACATTATTCCCTCCTTAAATTCATCAATAATTGCCAAATCATCTTTAATTCCTGATTTACTGCCAAAAACAAGATTGCCAATTATCAATTCATTAGGAAATTTATTAATTAGATCTCTGATTGCCTGATTTCGATCTACAATATTTCCATTTTCGTTTCTTGCAGGAAGGTAAAAAACCTCTGAATTTATTTTTTCACTAACATTCTTTCCAATTGGCAATGGTTTTCCATATTGGCTCCATTCAGAAAAATACAGTCCTTCAGCTGCAGCTTTAGATCCAGACCCTAATTCTTCAGGACATGAAACGATGTTAATTATTTTTTTATTCGGATCAATTATATATTGAAATAACAAGGGTAAATACATCAAATCACTTCCGCTTGGCCCATAGAAAACATCAAAATCTATAGATTCATCAATTAACATTGCTTTTAGTCGCTGCGATTGATTTTTAAGGATGCTTTCATATTTAGAGTCTTCATAATTTTTTAAAAACTCAAGACCTACTTTGTAAGCATCAGAAGTTAAAGTCCCACAAGTACAAGACCCTCGGTGGAGCAATTTATCGAATTTTAAAGGATTTAGATGGTATTTATTGGCATTGGTTGTTTCATGAATAAATACACGTTCATCACAACCTGAAGTTAGTATTTCTAATAATAAATCATCGTTTACATTTTCCATTCTTCAGGGCAATTTACTGCAAAAAATCTCAATTTATCCTTCGTTTCTTTATTCATCAAAGTTATCCATAAATTATTGGAGTCATGAACGAGTTCAGCTGAATTTGATTTTAAATAATTTCCCCAAGTTGAATTTATAACATAGTTATTAGAAAACTCAAAGGTGCCATCGTAGTAATACCGATTTAAACAAACTTCTTTTTCGGAAATAAGAATTAGTTCGTTCCATGCTCCTTCTCCAATACCTCCTATAAAGAAAAAATCTTCTTTAATATTTTCCGGAATAGTACTTGGCTTTTCTAATTGACCAACAATCGAATCAGTTGGAAGAAATTTTGCCTTTTTAGTATAAAAAGACTCTAATCCTTTTCGAAATAAATCAGATAAAGCGTCACTAATTACTGCTTTCTCCCATTTCTCACTTCCATTTTCCCAAATCACGAAATCTCCAGAACTAGAAGCAGCCAACACATTGAAATAAGGAGTTTGAGAATAGGTATTTGGATTATTGAGTTTTTTATATGTTATTGAATTTTCATCTAAGCCCTCTAATATTGCCTTTGCTACAAATTTCCCGCAATTCGTTTTATTTTTTTTAAGAGCACCATATTTTTGAAACCCTTCTTTTTGAAGTGCTTTTGAATAACAGAGGATTTTATCAATATTTACATCATAAGTTATGGATGCGTATAATGCTCCATCTCCATGTGTCACTTTTTTCATCTCCTCTAATTCTTGAAAAATAGCAGAGGTATTTTCTATTTCCCCATTCTCATTCCAAATAGGTCTTGTTTTAATTTCAAGTTTTGGATCTGTTTCTTTGCTTCTGCATCTACTATATCCAAGTGGTGAAAGATACCGTCCTAAGTCATAATAAAGTAATTCATCGTTTTTTGCTATTAGCATTGCGGCATGTCCAATTCTAAAATTTAGATTTTTCATTAGGCCAATTTTCTTCAAAAATACCCATATTTTTTCTGGTCCGCGTGCAATTACAAAGGGCCATGCTAGGGAAATAATCGCAGTATTTTTATTATCTAATGGAGAATTCATTTCATTCAAATATCAAGAGATTTTAGAATTATTTTCACTCCATGCAAAGATTGCTTTCTCCTGATTAGGAGTTAAATTGACTTTTTTATGAATTTTATGATATAAATAAAAAAATCGATTTACTTCAGGCAATGTTATATCAAGTAGCTTTCCATTTCTGAAAAAGGATAATGTTTTTGAAGTTCCATCAAAATAGTTTAGACATGAATCAAGGTCATGGTTTAATTTTATAGTATTCAATGCAATTAGTTCGTCTCCTAAAGATAAACCAGCCATATCTGCAGGACTTCCAGGATAAATAGCACTAATTAATAGGTGATTTGCTTGATTAACAGTTTTCATTCCCAGATTTGCTTCGGAATAAGAATTAGATGGAGTTTGAATAAGTTCAAGTCCAATAAAGTCCAATGCTTCTAAAAGAATCGTTTCATACGGAGTTGTTCCATGAACATAATCGTTAAAGAAATCTTGGAATGAATAGCCACATATATTTTCAAGTTGATCAATGAAATCTTTTTCTGTATATCCTTTGTTTTTTTGAGTAAAATTATAGTACAAGCGCTTCATAACTTCTTCAATTCCTCGCTTATTATTTGTTGCCTTTCGAATTTTTGCATCCATTACAAATGCCAACAGACAGCCTTCTGTGTAGATTGAAACTTTTCTACCAGGAACTCCAGGAACATATCCATCTAACCAAGTATCATACGATGATTGTGCAACAGAGTAGGCAAATCTTCCGGGGTTATCAAAATGTTTTTGAAATTGCGCACTTAATTCTCTCAAATAATTTTCAAGTGAAAAAACACCACTCTTTAACAAATAAAGATCACCTAAATAAGTTGTAACGCCTTCGTAGATATATCCCAATTCAGAATAGTTTTCTTTTTTGAAATTATATGGAAGAAGTTCTTTTGGTCGAATACTTTTTACATTCCAAACATGATAGAGTTCATGTGAGGAAACACCAAGTAATTCGTCATAGCGATTTTCAAACAAATCATATGAAGGACCAAGTGTGATTACAGTACTTTTCAGGTGTTCAACTCCATGATAAGCAAGATACGGAAGGGATTGAATGAGAAAATGATATTCGCTAACAGGAAACTCTCCAAAATCTTCGATTTGTTTTACTGTAAAGCTCCGAAAATCAGTAAGAACTCTTTCCCATGGAATATTTAATTGATTATTAAACCAAATATGGAAGTTAGTATCTGCAACGGAATAAGTTTGTTTCTCTAAGTTTTCAGAGCAAATAAAAGGTGAATCTGCTAATTCATCAAAATTTTCTGCAAGCAAAAAGTTATTTTCTTGAACTAAGGAACTTGCAATTGTATAATTTTTTGGAATATTCAATTCAAGTGAAATAGGAAATTGTTCTTTGCCTTCTGCATATAGAAAGCAATTTACTGGATTCACATATAATTGTTGTTCGTCAAAGTAGCTTGAGCCAGCATTTAGTTCATTTGCATAGTATTGGTATTCAATTTTAATATACTTTGTTTCATTCGAACTTATCTCCCAGGAATCTTTATTGATTTTATGAAAATTAATTGCTTTATTTTGATCATTAAAAACTTTAAAATTTTTTATATTTTTGGCGAAATTCCCAAGTTCATAACGCCCAGGTCGCCAAGAGGGAAGATGAATGATTGTTTTATTTTCATCTACGGGAAATTGCACTTTGATTTTTATAAAGTGTTGCTGTGTATTATCACAATCGATGGTATAGAATATTCTTTCTTGCAAATTATTATGCGTATAATTCAACTTGTAGCTGAGAAATTTTTGAATCTGCTAGGTATTCATCATAACTCATCATTTTATCAATAATACCATTTGGAGTAATTTCCACGATGCGATTTGCAACTGTATTTACTAATTCATGGTCATGTGATGTAAAAAGCAAGGTTCCTTGGAAATCCCTCATGGCATTGTTTAATGCAGTTATCGATTCGAGATCCAAGTGATTTGTTGGTTCATCCATCATCAATAAATTTGCTTTCGCCAACATCATTTTTGAAAGCATACAGCGCACTTTTTCTCCTCCAGATAAAACAGATGATTGTTTCATTGCCTCTTCTCCAGTAAATAACATACGACCTAAAAAAGTTCGTAAATAAACATCTTCACGCTCTTCATCAGTTTGTGCATACTGGCGTAACCAATCTATTAATGAAATCTTCCCAGAAAAATACGTGTGATTATCATTTGGAAGATAGGCAGTTGAAATCGTAGTTCCTACTATGACTTCTCCCTTATCTGCTTTAGCATTCGCACTCAAAACTTCAAAGAAAGCAGTCAAAGCAACTGAATTTTTTGATATAAAAGCAATTTTATCACCCTTATTAACTATTAGGTTGATATTACTAAAAAGATTTTTTCCATCAGATTTTTTATTTAAGCTATCTAATGTTAGAACTTGGTTTCCAGCATCTCTTTCTTGGTGAAAAGTAATGCCTGGATATTTTCTTGAAGAAGGTTTAATTTCTTCTAAATCTAAGTTGCTTAGCATTTTTCTACGACTTGTTGCTTGTTTAGATTTTGCAGCATTTGCAGAAAAACGGGAAATAAAATCCAATAATTCTTTCTTTTTCTCCTCAGATTTCTTGTTTTTGTCAGAGCGTTGTCTTAAGGCTAATTGTGAAGATTGATACCAAAAACTATAATTTCCTGTAAAAATATTTAATTTACTGAAATCAATATCGCATACATGGGTACAAACTGTATCTAAAAAATGTCGATCGTGTGAAACAACGATTACAGTATTTTTAAAATCTAATAAAAAGTCCTCTAGCCACGAAATAGTTTTTAAATCTAAGTCATTTGTTGGCTCATCTAAAATTAACACATCAGGATTTCCAAATATTGCTTGAGCTAATAATACACGAACCTTTAAATCATTTGACAATTCTTCCATCAAGAGGTAATGCTTTGATTCTTCGATTCCAAGATTACTCAATAGAGCAGCGGCATCTGTTTCGGCATTCCAACCTTCAAGATCGGCAAATTCCCCTTCTAATTCTGCAGTTTTCATTCCATCTGCATCTGAAAAATCAGACTTTGCATAAAGCGCATCTTTTTCAACCATTATTTCAAAGAGTCTTTTGTGACCCATGATTACAGTTTGAAGTACTTGGTTTTTATCAAATTCAAAATGATTTTGGTGAAGAACTGCCATTCTTTTTCCAGGTTCAAGTTCAACTCTTCCTGTTGTTGGGTCTTGATCTCCTGTAAGTATTTTTAAAAAAGTTGACTTCCCAGCTCCGTTTGCACCGATTATGCCATAGCAATTCCCGTTTACAAATTTTACATTTACCTCATCAAAAAGCACTCGTTTTCCAAATTGAAGAGAAAGATTATTTACACTAAGCATTTACTATTTTTTTTGCAAAGATAAGGAAAAGAAATCACCTTTTAGAACAAGTATAAACAAAGGCTGGAGGGAAATTTAACGCTGTAAAATTTAATTTAACAACAGGGAATAATTGCTTTAAATTTTTATATGCATTTAATGAATATTGGAATTGAATAAAACTGCCATTCTCATTTAAGGATTCTTTAACAACCTCAAGTATTGAATTCCGAAGTTTTGCTGAAAAATTCGCCAATGGGAGAGAGGAGATTATAACATCAGCTTTTTCGAATCCAAGTTCTAGCATAATTTCTCCTATTTTGTCGGCAGATGCTTCTTTAATATGGACATTCGTATGACATATTTTTGCTTTCAGTTCTTGGTAAAATTCTGAATTTAACTCCAAAACGATTAATTGTGTTGTAACATCGAGTTTTTGAATAATTTTTTCGGTAAAGATCCCTGTTCCTGGTCCGAGCTCAATAATTAACTTTGTATTTTTAAACGGAATGTGATCTAGCATTTTTGCAGCTAGGTATTTTGAACTAGGCACCATGGAGCCAATCATCTTTTTATCCTTCCAAAATTCTTTTATGAATGCTTTTGACATATCTTTAATTTTGAATAGATGCCTTTCCGCCATTTATCACGCCTAAAATTTTTCCTTTGATTTTTTTTTCAAAAAAGGGATTGTAAGGATAATCTGAAACGAGGTTGTTTTCGTTTAATTCCCATTCAATTTCTGGATCAAAAATCGTTAAATCTGCTTTGTTCCCAATTTCTATTGCATGGTGTTTAATTCCTGAAATAACACGTGCTTTATCAGATAAACAAGATATAACATGTTCAAGATTTTTTGGCGAATGGTAATTCAATGCTCCAAAAACTGTTTGTAATTGAGATGCACCAAAATTTGCGTTATCAAATTCAAGTTCTTTGTCTTCTTGGTTCATTGGACGATGGTCTGAAACGATTGCATCAATTGTTCCATCTACAATTCCTTCCCACAATGCTTTTTGATCTTTAGCTGTTCGAAGAACTGGCAAAACTTTCATAATAGCGTCAAAGTTTAGAACTGCATCTTCACTAAAACATAAATTCATAACATTTACATCTGCCGTTACATTTAATCCTTTTTTCTTTGCTTTACGAATTAAATTTACGCTTTCTTCACAAGATATACCTGTTAGATGCAAAGCTCCTTCTGTATATTCTAAAAGTCGAAGATTTCTTTCAATTTCTATAATCTCTCCTATTTTTGGATCTGCTTTCAAGCCAGTAGTAATTGATGCTAATCCCTCGTTTACTATTCCATTTCCTGAAATAGATGCATCTCGACTAAAGGCAATAATTTTTACTCCTAAATTTTTGGAGTAGAGAAGTGCTCGGTTCAATATTCCTGCATTTAATGCATGTAAATCATCTGAAAACAAGCGCACACCAACTTGAGCTAAATCATACATTTCAGATAACTCTTCGCCTTTCATTTTCTTTGAAATCGTAGCAATAGGATGAATTTCAACCGTGTGATTTTCAGCTTTTCGTAGTTGGTATTCAACCAATGCTTTTCCATCTACTACAGGATCGGTACTTGGTAAGGTGCAAACATGTGTATAACCTCCAGCTGCTGCAGTATCTAATCCAATTTCTATCGTTTCTTTGTGTTCATATCCTGGGTCACAGAAATCCGCTTTTAAATCTACCCAGCCACAAGAAACACACACGTTTTTGGACTCAATACAAATGGCTTCTTTATCAATAATGTTTTTTGCAATTTTCTGAATGAGCCCATTTTCAATTAATAAATCACTTGTTTTATTATTGAAACTTGAGTGCGCATCCATTATTTTTGCATTCTTAATCAATATTTTCATTCGTAGTTATTTCATAAACTTTAACAATACAATTTCGGCTGTTATAAAAAGCAATCCTAAAACTAAGCAGAATTTCCAATATTCAAATGGTTTTCCTACTTCAATATCAGACAAACTTTGTCCATTTTCAATTTTTTTGTAAAAACAATTACTTATTCCTTTGTCTTTAAAAGCAGCTTCAATTTCCTTTTCATTTTTGTAACTTACTGAAGATTCATTTCGGCTGTAGTTCAAAGCTAACAAACCAATCTCTTCATCTGTCTGAATACTATAATTTCCAGCTTTTAATTTTTCAATAGCTTCCATCCCAGAAATAGAAATAAAATTTTGATTTGCTACTTTTTGAATTACAGGAATAAATTCACTTTCATTTCCAATTAATTTAAGTGCTTGATCGTTTAGGATAGGATTTAATACTGCTATTTTATTTTCTTCTCCGATTAAAGCAAATAGCGGGTAATTCTTTGTAGATAATTCTCCAGCACGCAATAAAATTGTTGGGAACAAGGCATTTCCGATAAAATTCCCGAAATCAGGACTAAGAGAACTTAAAAATAAATAGGCGTTTTCTTTTGATTTAAGAAGTAAGGGCGAACCGTTTCTAAAGGAGATTAGTGGAAATGCAGTTTCTTGCTTTAGATTTCTACAAGAATAACTTTTTGTGATACTTGGTAAATTTAGATTGGCATTTTCTTTCTCAAAAACACCTTTAAAAAAAGGGTCTTTGAAGTTTATTTGATCTATTTTTAAACCGTTAGTATTAATTGGCCCCAGTTGCGGTAATTTTAATTCTTTAAAAAAATGGCTGTATTCTGATGAATTATTAGCATTTCCAGGAAAGATAAAAACACTCCCTCCCATTTTATTAAATTCAACAAGGTCTTCATCTAGTCCACTAGAAATAGAATTCAAACCATTTAAAATGACAAAATCACATTGATTTAGCTGATCCTTTGTAAATTCAACATCTTTTATGCTTTTTGTTTTAAAAAAAGATTCAATATTAAATACTTTAGCAACATTTTCTGACGATGCTTCACCATTAATAATTAAGGTATTAGAATAATCTGCTACTCGATAGGAGAAATAAAAATCATCGTCCCAATATAGTTGTTTATCATTTATACTGACTTTTCCATTTTTTTGCCCAATTTCTTGTTCTGTAATCTGGAAACTTATGATTGATTTTTTGCCTGCTTCAATGTCTATGAAAGAAGTTCTTTTTGTTTTTCCAATTTCTAAATCAAGTTCTAGGTTTGTACTTTCTTGATTTGCATCATTTTTTATTTGGACAAACAATTCATTTGTTTCTCCTTTTTTATGAATTGGTGAACCGAACCAAACTGAATCAATATAAATGTTACTTGGGTCTTGGGGGAGTAATTGAATTGGGTAATAGAAATGTGATTTGTCTGCCTCAATTTGATTCATTACAAAAGCACTTTCTTGAAAGTCCGAAAGGTAGATATATTGTCTATTACCTAATTTTTGTTGTTCTAAATTTTCTTTATCAAGAAAAGAACGTTGCCAATTGATTACATCTTCTAAGTTACGATTGATTGGCGTTAATTCTATTTTATCTAAGTAATCCAATGCTTCAATTTTGGAAATTAGTCGTTGCTCAATTCCATCTAATTTATTAGTAGATAAAAGAATACTTGTTTCTAAGGGAGTGTTTTTAAGCATTCTTCTTGCCATTTCTCGGGCTTCAGAAAGAAGTTCGCCCTCTGTGCCTTTTGCACTCATTGAAAATGAATTGTCGATGTAAATTGCGAGTACATTTTTACCAGCAGAATGTTTTAGGTTTCCTTTTTCTATAATAGGCTGCGCAAATGCAAGAATAATCGCTGTTAAAGCAAGTAAACGAGCAAAAAGAATAAGTAAATTCTTAAGTTTTTTTGTAGATTTATTTTCTTGCTCAATAAATTTTATAAATTTTAGAGAAGAAAAGAATAAGGTTTTATGCCTTCTAAAATGAAATAAATGGATTAAAATAGGAATTGCAAGTAGACATAGAAGCCAAAGCAGTTTGGGATGAACTAATTCCATGAAGCAAAAGTAAGGAATTTAAACGGTTTTTTCAACACTTAATTTACGCTAGACCGCCATTTAAATCGAATAGCCAAATAATGGCAATTATTTGATTTCTTGAGCTCGCTTTTTATACTCAGCTGATTTTACATCATTTCCAAGTTTGTAATAAGATTTCCATAGGATTTCTAGAACAGCTTTTTCATTTGGATTTATAAGAATATACTTTTCTAATACAACTAAAGCACGATTAAGTGTTTCTTCTGATTTCTGAACAAGTAAAGGAGCTTTAGGGTCGTTTAAATCCAATTGATCAGCACTAGTTTTTAAATCGTTCGCCCAATTAAAAAGATGAGCTCCTAGTTGGTATTGGGCTTCGGTATAATTTGGGTCGATTTCAATTGCTTTAATCAATGCCTCTTCCGCTTTTTCGTTTTCCTTTAAATCAATGTATGAAGTACCTAATACGTAATATAGTTGCTTGTTTTTTGGATCAATTGCTAATGCTTTATTTAGGAATTTTTCTGAATTAGTTAAATCTCCTTTTTGTAAATTAATATTAATAATAGAAATTATAACATCAATGTTTAATGGTAAAGCCTTATGCGTTTCTTCAGCAATTTTTAATGCCTCAGAAAAATCTTTTTGCTGTAATAAACTATCTACAACAATATTTAAACTTAAGCCTGCATTAATTGCTGCATCTTTAAAGTCAAGCCCTAAAAATTCTTTAATTGCATATGAAACGCAGAACATTTGAGTTGCTAGGCTATATTTTTTGTCTGTATAAGATTTAAGACCGTCAGTAAAAGCTTTTTCAGAACGTGAATTGATAAAATACTCAGCATCTGCTTTCCATGTTTTTTTTGGATCCGCCATAACTTTTCTGAAAGATTCTTTTGAAATAGTTTCATATTCTTTTAATAGTTTTTCATCTAACTTATTTCCAGAAACAGCTTTCATAGTAGCTAATTCAATTAAGGCAAAATAAACTTCAGCACGGTAAAAATGCATTTTTAGATCTTCTATTGTTTCAGGGTTTATGGCAGCAAGATCAATAAAGACTTTTGCATCGTCAACTATTTTTTGTCCAGCATCTACTCCCAACATAGGGTCGTATTTTTTCATTAGCATTGCTGCATCTGTTATATTTTTCTTTTGAGAATACACAGTAAATGGCATGCTTGCTATCGTTAATCCAAGAATTAAAAAATATATAAACCTCATAAAATATTATTTTTAGTAAAGAACAAAATTAATGTTATTTTTCATCATCTTCTTTGTCATCATCTGAAGGTTCATCTTCATCTTCTATTTCTTCAACACCTTCAATTTCTTCTTCTTCAATCACATCTTCAATTGGTCCTAAATCTTCAACAACTTCATTTAAAGCTTCGATAACTTCAATGTCTTCATCTTCATCTTCGGTTCTAGGAACTCGCGCAATAGCTGCAATTTCAGCTGTTCCTTTGAGATTAATCAAGCGAACACCTTGTGTTGCTCTTCCCATTGTGCGAAGTGTGTCAATGTGCATACGAATTGTAACACCTGATTTTGTAATGATCATTAAATCATCTTCATCTGAAACAACTTGAATAGAAAGTAATTTCCCTGTTTTCTCTGTAATATTTAAGGTCTTTACACCTTTTCCACCACGGTTTGTTATTCTGTAAACAGGTTCTTTGTCTTCTGGATCATTCAAATAAGTACGTTTGCCATATCCTTTTTCGGAGACAACTAATATCGTTGAGAAAATATCTTCAACACAAATCATACCTATGACTTCATCATTTTCTGCTGTTAGCGTAACGCCCCTTACTCCTGCAGCATTTCTTCCCATTGGTCGAACCTTAGCTTCATTAAAGCGAATAGCGCGCCCAGAACTTGTTGCTAAAACAATTTCATTTTCGCCATTTGTTAATCTTGCTTCTAAAAGTTCATCATTTTCACGAATCGTAATTGCATTAATTCCGTTTGAACGAGGTCTAGAATAAGCTGCTAAAGATGTTTTCTTTATCACACCAAGTTTTGAACACATAATAATATAGTTATTCTTGATGTATTCTTGGTCCGTTAAATCTTGCACTTTCACATAAGCTTTAACTTTATCATCTTGAGGAATATTAATTAGGTTTTGAATTGCGCGACCTTTTGCTAGCTTATTACCCTCCGGTATTTCGTAAACCCGCATCCAAAAGCAACGACCTTTTTCTGTGAAAATCAATAAATAATTATGGTTTGTCGCAACAAATAAATGCTCTAAGAAATCTTTTTCGCGAGTTGCAGAACCTTTGGAGCCCATTCCACCTCGATTTTGAACTTTGTATTCTGCTAGATTCGTACGTTTTATGTATCCAGCATGCGAAATTGTAATTACTACTTCCTCATCTGCAATAAGGTCTTCCATCCGCATTTCTGAAGCTGAATATTCTATGCGAGAACGACGCTCATCGCCATATTTGGCCTTCATGTCTTTCAATTCATCTTTAATAATTTGCATGCGACGTTCCTCGTTTGCAAGAATATCTTTTAAGTCTGTTATTGTAGCCATTAATTCCTCAAACTCAGCGCGCAACTTATCTTGTTCAAGTCCTGTTAATTGACGTAAACGCATATCTACAATAGCGCGCGTTTGAATTTCAGATAAACCAAAGCGCTCTGACAATCTTTCTCTAGCACTATCAGGACTTGCGGATGATTTAATAATTTCGATTACTTCATCAATGTTGTCAGATGCGATGATTAAGCCTTCTAAAATATGTGCTCGTTCTTCAGCTTTTCTTAAGTCAAAGCGTGTTCTTCTGATTACAACTTCGTGACGGAAAGCCACAAATTCACTGATCATATCTCGCAAGTTCAATAAACGCGGACGTCCATCAACCAAGCAAATATTATTTACAGAAAAAGAAGTTTGAAGCGCAGTAAATTTGTAAAGTTTATTCAGAACAACATTTGCGATTGCATCTCTTTTAATTTCAAATACAATGCGCATTCCATTTCGGTCAGATTCATCTCTTAAATCTGAAATTCCCTCAATTTTCTTATCATTTACTAAATCAGCGATCTTTTTGATCATTTCTGACTTATTTACTTGGTAAGGAATTTCAGTAACAATTATTTGTTCTCTACCGTTATTATCTTCTATTTCAGCTTTTCCGCGAATAACAACTCTTCCTCTTCCAGTAAGAAATGCATCACGAACTCCTTCGTAGCCATAAATAATTCCACCTGTAGGAAAATCTGGTGCTTTTACATAATTTAAAAGTTCTTCAATTTCGATATCTTTATTATCAACAAAAGCAATTATACCATCAATCACTTCTGATAAATTATGTGGGGCCATATTTGTGGCCATTCCAACTGCAATTCCAGACGCGCCGTTTATAAGAAGATTTGGAATCTTCGTGGGCATAACGGTTGGTTCTTCTAAGCTATCGTCAAAATTTGGACGAAAATCTACGGTTTCTTTTTCGAGATCTTCAAGCATTTCTTCCGCAATTTTCCGCAATCTAGCTTCAGTATAACGCATTGCAGCAGGGCTGTCTCCGTCAATTGATCCAAAATTTCCTTGTCCGTCTACCAATGGATAACGAAGAGACCATGGCTGAGCCATTCGAACCATCGTGTCATATACAGAGCTGTCACCATGAGGATGGTATTTACCTAAAACTTCACCAACAATTCTTGCAGATTTCTTGTGCGGACGATTGGAATAAACTCCCAAATCTTGCATTCCATACAATACTCTTCTGTGAACAGGTTTAAATCCATCACGAACATCGGGTAATGCTCTTGAAACGATAACAGACATCGAATAATCGATGTAAGCTGATTTCATTTCATCTTCAATGTTTATCTGAATTATTTTTTCACCATCTGCCATAACTTACTTTCTTTTTTTAATTGAAATTTTCATAAAAATATGAAGTATCCAAAATTAGCAAATTATTGAAGTCAACTGAATTTTTTATTATGAATTTACTAACAAAATCAACTAGTAAATTGTGAATAAATAGCAAGTTTTAGAATTATTTTAAACTTATATTTGTATTTCTATAAATAAACTTTAAATGGACGCAAAATTTTCTCCTCGTGTTAAAGACATGATTAGTTTCAGCCGCGAAGAAGCTCTTCGTCTTTCTAACGAATTTGTTGGTGCAGAACACCTACTTCTTGGTCTTATTCGCTTAAATGAAGGAACTGCAATTCATCTTCTTCAAGAATTTAATACAGATTTGAAAAAACTAAAGACTGATTTAGACAAAATTCTTTCTAAATCTTCCGTTCCAAATTTATTAAATACCAATTTACCACTCCTAAAACAAACAGAAAACATCATCAAACAATCTTATTTGGAGGCAAAACAATTTAAATCAAGCGTTATTGGAACAGAACACATGCTTTTAACGATTTTACGTTATGAAGATAGCGCCGCATGTCAACTATTAAATAAATATGGTATTATGTACGAAAATACAAGAGTCGAATACGAAGCTTTAAATGGAATTAATGAAGAGCCAAGGGCAGACTTTCCATCTGATAGAGATGAAGAAGAAGATCCATTTACAGCTCCAAGTAAACCAGCAGATCCAAAATCAAAAACTCCGGTATTGGATAATTTCGGTCGTGATTTAACAAAAATGGCTGAGGTTGGAAAACTAGACCCAATTGTTGGAAGAGAAAAAGAAATTGAACGCGTTAGCCAAATATTATCTAGAAGAAAGAAAAATAATCCGATTTTAATTGGCGAACCTGGGGTTGGAAAAAGTGCAATTGCTGAGGGTTTAGCATTGAGAATCGTTCAACGAAAAGTATCTCGTGTTTTATTTAATAAAAGGGTTGTTTCTTTGGATTTAGCTTCTTTGGTAGCAGGAACAAAATACCGCGGACAATTTGAGGAGAGAATGAAGGCTGTAATGCAAGAACTTGAGAAAAATCGAGATATTATTTTATTCATTGATGAAATTCATACCATAATTGGTGCAGGTGGTGCAAGTGGCTCATTGGATGCTTCAAATATGTTTAAGCCAGCTTTAGCGCGAGGCGAACTTCAAGCAATTGGAGCAACAACTTTGGATGAGTACCGTCAATATATTGAGAAGGATGGAGCGCTAGAAAGAAGATTTCAAAAAGTTTTAATTGAACCTACAAGTATTGATGAGACAATTCAGATTTTAAATAATATAAAGGAACGCTACGAAGATCATCATTCAGTAATTTATACTGATGAAGCTTTAGCGGCTTGTGTAAAATTAACAGAGCGCTATATTACAGATCGGCATTTACCGGACAAGGCAATTGATGCTTTAGATGAGGTTGGTTCTCGTGTTCACATGAAAAATATCAATGTTCCGCAAGAAATTGTTGATATTGAAGAAAAAGTGGAGGCCTTAAAACTTGCAAAAGCAGAAGTAATTCGCTCGCAGCAATATGAAAAAGCTGCTGAGTTGCGTGATAATGAGCGTAAGCTTCAAGAAGCATTAGAGTTAGCAAAAACGAAGTGGGAAGAAGATTCCAAAACGAATAAAATTGTTATTACTGAAGAAAATGTAGCAGAAGTTGTTTCAATGATGTGTGGCGTGCCAGTGACGAAAGTTTCAGAATCTGAAACCGGGAAATTGGTGAAAATGGCGGAATCAATTCGTGGAAAGGTTATTGGTCAAGATGAGGCAATTAGTAAAGTTGTAAAAGCGATTCAACGAAACCGTGCGGGATTAAAAGACCCAAATAAACCAATTGGATCTTTCTTTTTTCTTGGGCCAACTGGTGTTGGTAAAACCCAGCTAGCGAAAGTATTGGCAAAGAATTTATTTGATTCTGAGGATGCCTTGATACGCATCGATATGTCTGAATACATGGAGAAATTTTCTATTTCGCGCCTAGTCGGTGCTCCTCCAGGATATGTTGGGTATGAAGAGGGTGGACAGATGACAGAAAAAGTCCGCAGAAAACCATATTCAATTGTATTGTTAGATGAAATTGAAAAAGCTCATCCCGATGTATTTAATCTTTTGCTTCAGGTTTTGGATGAAGGACATATGACAGATGGTTTAGGTCGAAAAATTGATTTTAAGAATACGATATTAATCATGACTTCTAATATTGGCGCACGTCAATTGGCAGATTTTGGAACTGGAGTTGGTTTTGGCACAAAGTCACAAGAAGATTTGAAGGATGAAAATACGAAATCTGTTGTTCAAAATGCTTTGAGAAAGGCTTTCTCTCCAGAGTTTTTAAATCGTGTTGATGATATGATTATGTTTAAGTCTTTGGGAAGGCCAGAAATTCATCAAATAATTGACTTAGAGTTAGAAAAATTATACGGTAGAATTAACAATTTAGGATATAAAATTGAATTAACAGAAAAAGCTAAAGATTTTATTGTTGATCGTGGCTACGATGAGAAATTTGGTGCTCGACCTTTAAAGCGTGCAATTCAAAAGTTTATTGAAGATCCACTTGCTGAGCAAATTATCAATGCAAGTCTTAAAGCTGGAGATACAATTTTAATGGATTTAGAAGAAGGTAAAGAGGAATTATCGGTTGTTATTAAAAAACAAAAGACAAGCAAGAAGTCTGATTGATAATTCAGCTTATAACTTAGCGTTTAAATACTATTTCCTCATTTTCTAAACGGAATCTTGGGCCCCAAATCCCTTCTTCTGTGCCAAGGCCAACTGATATAATCATGTTTATTTCCGCTCCTCTCGGAAGTTTAAGCGCTCTTTTCACACGTTTCTCGTCAAATCCTTCCATTGGACAGGAATGAAATCCCTCTGCTGCGATTGAAAGCATGAATGTTTGTGCTGCGAGCGCACAAGATTTATGAACCATTATTCGCTGGTTGGCAGTGCCTCCTGTTCTGAAAAATGGTTTTCTGAGGCCCATCGTAAAGCTAATTATTCTTCGAATTGACGACATTATTCCAAATCCATCATTCATGTAGAGCAAAGGCATTACTTTTCCGTAGTAATTCATCCCCATTTTTTGTGCTTTATTGGGTTCGCCAACAATCGTCGATTTAACCATGTCCAAGTTCCACTTCGCACGACTTCTCCATTTGTCTTTGCGGGTAACGAAAACCACCATTTGTTGTGCAGTTTGTGCGGCACTCTGGCCTAAACACAAGGGGACAAATGTCTCTAGCATCTCCTTGGATTGAATCCAATGGAATTCCCAAAGTTGCATGTTGCTGCTATTGGGAGATAATGCTGCGCGCTCAATACTTTTTTGGATAACTTCATTCGGTACTTCAATATTGGGATCAAACTTTCGATTTGACCTTCTAAAATTTACAATCTCATCAAATTCCTTAGAAAACATACTTTATTTTTAGCGTTCAAAGTTCAGTATATTTTTTAAATAGCATCTTTATTTTCTCTCAATTGTGACAAATAAATAATAGTAAGTGAAGTTCTGACACTTTTACATTCAATTTTAGAAAATTTATGACACCTTGTCTCAGTTTCAAGATTGGCAGTATCTTTGAAAGCATAAGTTTCAAATTAGTATTATGTCAAAAAAACAACAAAAAGTCACTGAAGCTGCAGAAGTTAAAAATCCTGAAGCTGAACAAATAGAACAAGTTATTCCTGAGAAATCTGAACCAACACAAGAAGAAAAATATGCTGAATTGAACGATCGTTTTCTGCGCTTGTACGCTGAATTCGAGAACTTTAGAAGACGAACAAATAAAGAGCATTTAGAATTAATTTCAAGTGCGAATAGTAATCTATTGAAAGATTTAGTACCTGTTTTAGATGATTTTGAACGTGCAATAACAAACAATGAGACTTCTAAGGACATTGCAAGTGTTAAAGAAGGTTTTTTGTTGATTTACAATAAATACAAAGGCATTCTTGAGTCAAAAGGTGTAAAACCTATTACTGCCAAAGGAGAAATCTTTAACAGTGATATACATGAAGCAATCGTAAATGTTCCGGTTGAAGATGAAAGTCAAAAAGGAAAAGTAATTGAAGATATTGAAAAAGGATATTACCTAAATGATAAGGTTATTCGTTTTTCGAAAGTTGTAGTAGGGCAATAAGCAAGCAATATGAGCGAAAAAAGAGATTATTACGAGGTTCTAGGCTTATCTAAAAATGCGAATGATGCAGATATTAAAAAGGCATATCGCAAATTAGCAATCAAATACCATCCTGATAAAAATCCTGATGATGCTGGTGCTGAAGAAAAGTTTAAAGAAGCTGCTGCAGCTTATGAAGTATTGAGTAGTAGTGAAAAGCGTGCGCAATACGATCGTTTTGGTCATGCAGGAATGGGCGGACAAGGTGGTTTTGGTGGTGGAATGAACATGGACGATATTTTTTCGCAGTTCGGTGATATTTTTGGAGGTTCTTTTGGTGGTGGTGGATCTTTTGGTGGCAGCAGAGGTGGTTCAAGGGTTGTTCGTGGCACGAATCTTCGTGTGAAAATGAAGATGACTTTAGAGGAAATAGCGCTTGGCGTAAAGAAAAAAATAAAAGTTAATAAACTTGTAAATGCAGAGGGTGTAACGTACAAAACGTGTCAAACGTGCAATGGAAGCGGACGAATTCTTAGAATGGCTCAAACTTTCTTGGGTTCTATGCAAACACAATCAACGTGTCATGTTTGTCAGGGTGCAGGAAAAATGATAGATAAAAAACCTTCAGATTCTGATGCTCAAGGTTTAAGACGCCAAGAAGAAGTAATTGAAATCGATATTCCAGCAGGTGTAGAGGAGGGAATGCAATTAAGTGTTCAAGGAAGAGGAAATGCGGGGCCTTACGATGGTGTTTCTGGTGATTTAATCGTTGTAATTGAAGAAATTGAGCACGATAAATTACGCAGAGAAGGTCAAAATTTACACTATGATTCTCTGGTGAATTTTGTGGATGTTGTTTTGGGAGAAAGTATTGAAGTGCCTACAATTTCAGGAAAAGTAAAGATTAAAATTGATGCTGGAACTCAAAGTGGAAAGGTACTCAGACTCAAAGGAAAAGGACTTCCAAGTGTTCAAGGATATGCAACTGGCGATTTATTCGTTCATATTAATGTTTACACACCCACAAAAATTTCAAAAGAAGAAACAGAATTACTTGAAAAATTAAAAACAAGTCAAAATTTTATACCAACTGAAGAGGCAAGGGATAAAAGTTTTTTTAAACGCATGCGAGATATGTTTTCCTAATGTCCTTCATAGATAAAGCCAAAGAAGGAAATAATAGTTTTTCGAGCTATATTTTAGGAATAGCACTAATTATTTCAGTTTATCTACTGGGTTCTTGTTTTCTAATTCTTGATCTTCAATGGAATTTTGGAATTGAAAGTTTTGATGGTATTTCACAGAAAGAAATTGTAAAAATTCTTGGAAATAACCGTTTCTTAGCCTGGCTTGTTGTACCTTTTTTATTCGTTGCACTATTTTTAGGTATCCATACAAAGTTTGTTCATAAAAGAACTGTTTTAAGTATTTTTTCTGGACGTAAAACCTTTGATTGGAAAAGAGTTTTATTTAGTTTTTCACTACTTTTTTCTGTCTTATCACTTTTTCTTTTTAATCAATACCTGAGCTCTGATAGTTTAATCTTTCAGTTTGACCTTCAAAAATTTATTCCTTTATTTTTTATTGCAATTTTCTTACTTCCAATTCAAACTAGTTGCGAAGAAATTTTATTTCGTTCTTATATTCTTCAAGGAATAAAAATGCGAACAAAAAAAAATAGTATTGCTGTTTTAATTTCTGGACTTATGTTCGGGGCAATTCATATCGGAAATCCTGAAATTGCAAAAATTGGCTATCATATTATAGTTTATTATATGCTTGTGGGTGTTTTTTTAGCACTTATAAGCTTGTTTGATAATGGAATAGAATTGGCGCTTGGGTATCACGCAGCAAACAATGTTTTTGCAGCTCTCATGATCACAAATAATTGGCAGGCATTTCAAACTGATGCAGTATTTATGGATAATGCAGATCCTGGAATGGGACTTGATACAATTATTGGAATTCTATTTGTTTTACCGCTTGTTTTTTTTATTTTTTATAAAAAGTATAAGTGGCATTCTCTTAAAGAAATGTGGCAAGACAAATTGTAACTTCTAGCATTTTTTTTAGCTTTACAAGTCAATGTTAGAAATTAGTAATTTAAATAAGTCTTTCAAACGAAAATTTGCTCTTGATGCAGTTTCCTTGAAGATTCCTAAAGGTGAGATTTATGGTTTACTTGGACCAAATGGTGCAGGAAAAACTACGCTCATTCGAATTGTAAATCAAATTATTTCAGCAGATAGCGGGAAAATTCTTTTTGACGGTCAATTAATGTCTTCTGAACACCTTCGATCTATTGGATATTTACCAGAAGAACGCGGACTTTATAAAAATATGTATGTTTTAGAACATTTAGTTTTTTTAGCAAAACTTCGAGGACTTTCATCTTCAGATGCTTTGAAGAATAGCAAGTTTTGGTTAGATAAATTAGCGATTTCTGAATGGTCAAATAAAAAAATTGAAGCGCTTTCAAAAGGAATGGCTCAAAAAGTTCAGTTTATTGCTTCTCTTGTTCACAATCCTGACTTACTTATTTTAGATGAGCCCTTAAGTGGATTTGATCCTGTGAATGTTGAATTAATCTTAAAAGAACTCAAGGAATTAAAAGAAAATGGGAAAACAATTCTTCTTTCAACGCACAATATGCGCAGTGTCGAGGAAATCTGTGATCGTGCAACTTTAATTCACGATGCTAAGATTCTTGTTGAAGATACTGTTTGGAATCTACGTGAAAAAAGTAAGAAAGGCACATATTCTATCCGTTTTAAAGGAAATATGATTGCTTTTGTCAATGCCCTCTGGACAGATTTTGAATTGCTTGAGCAAACTGAAATAGGTGAACAGCGCTTTCTTACACTTGTTAAAATGCGTGGAGAAAGATCAATGAACGATTTATTAATTGCTTTAATGGGTGAAATTAGTATTGAGGCCATAGAAGAGTGTTTCCCGAGTATGCAGGAAGTATTTATTGAATTAATACAAGGAAAGGAGAGTAGTGATGAGAAATAGTTGGATTATTGCCCTTCGAGAGTTAAAAGAACGCGTTTTAAACCCTGCTTTTTTATGGATGCTTTTCATCGGGCCGCTGTTATTCTTAAGTTGCTTGTATTTCTTGTTTAAAGCAGGTGATGAAGGTAAAACAAGTCTTAAAGTTCTTATTGCTGACCCAACTGGAATGATGGACAACAAGATTGTCTCGAGGGAAACAAAAGCTGTTGAATATTATTTTGTTAATGACTATATAGAATTAGAAGAATTCCGTGAATATAAAAAATACCAAGAATTTGATGCTTTAATTGAGGTGAACGAAAAGATATTGATTAACAAAAAAGCATTTGTATTCTACCGTGAGGCACCTTCCATAGATGTTAAAATGCAGCTTAAATTTCAATTGGAGAGAAGGGTAGAGGAGGTGATGATTGCTGAATTTACCAATATGGAGGTAGATGATTTCCGCCAAATTAAGCAAGCTCTAAATGTAGATTTTAGAAATGTATATGATCCAAAAAATGAAGCTTCTAATCTAGAGGGCTGGGTTGGATTTATTTTTGGCTTATTGATTATTCTTTTTGTTTTCTTATTTGGCTTGTCTGTTTTAAGAAGTACTGCTCGCGAAAAAAGCAATCGGATTGTGGAAGTTTTACTTGCTTCTGTGAAGCCAACTCACTTAATGCTTGGAAAAATAAGTGGTATTGGTTTAGCGGCACTCATTCAAATTCTTGTTTGGTCACTCTTTATTACTTTAGGTTTATTGTTCTTCCGAGCTACTATTTTCCCCGATATTTTGGATTTCTCAAATTATGAGGGTGTTCAGATGAGTAGTGAAGTTAAGGAGCAATTAATGTCTAATATTCCAAGTCAGCGCTATAATGAGTTCATAGATTTAGTTTACAAGCGCATCGATTTTACATTCTTCGTATTTCATTTCTTCTTATTTTTTATTGCTACTTACTTCTTTTATGCTGCATTTTTCAGTGCAATTGGCGCAATGTCAGGATCTGAATCTGATGGACAGCAATTTTTGATACCTCTTTTAAGCATTTTAGGTCTTTCTGTTTATTCTGGGTATTATGCCATTTATTTTCCCGATACTGAATTAACTTCATGGCTTCAATTTATTCCTTTTACTTCTTCGGTAATTGTTATGGTGAAATTAGCACAGGGTTATCCAGAAGGAACTTATTATTTAGTTTGGGTTTCACTGCTCACGCTCATTTTATTTACGGTTCTATTTCTTTCAATTGCAGGACGCATCTACCGTAATGGAATTTTACATTTTGGCTTAAAGGCAAGTCTTAGAAATCTCTTTTATTTCATGAGGAAATAAATTCTATGAAACAAAAAAGGCGACCGAAGCCGCCTTTATTTTTTTGTAAACTTAGATTAGAATCTCCAACCCATTCTTAATGCAGATGCAGCATTACCTAAACTAGAGCTTGATGATCCATCACTAGTCTTATAGTTAAATCCTAACTCTAAACCAACGTAGATATTTTCAGCTACATAGTAGTCAATACCCGCACCAAGATTTAATCCAAAAGTGGAAACATCAGTATTTGTATTGTTTCCAACATTGAATCCTGCTGTGAAATAAGGAGACATTCTATCCGTTCCAGGTAAATGGTATTCAGCAGCTAAACCAAAATTCATTATTGAATTCTTTGTAGTTACCTCAGATGTTGTAACATGAGCAGTTCCAGTTGAATCATAAGTAGTACTAGTTTCTGTTGAAGTACTAGAAACTGCGTCACGACCCAATGTTAAGCGAAGTGCAAGATTGTCTTTAATAAAATAACGCATACGCAAATTAGGTGCTGCCCATGATACTCCTTCTTTAGATACATTCATAGCGCCTTCTAAAGAGTAAGGATTATCGCTACCTGCTTTTTGTGCAAACATTGTTCCTGACAAAGCTACTGCACTTACTAAAATCATTAATTTTTTCATAATCTTAAAATTTAATTAGTTAAAAGTTTGGTCAAATATACGCGGCAAGTTTCAAAGGGTTTCATTTTTTTTTAAACATTTTATTATTAATAAAATTTTCAAGTGCATTAATACCTTTGTATTACTTGTATTTAATAGGTTTTCAAGTAAAATTATAGAGTTATAAAATGTTTAAAACTCATTATTTTTTTTTAACTTGTCTCAAATTTACTAGCTAAAAAATGGTAAAAGCTGTCATAGATTTGGGTACAAACACCTTTAATTTACTCATTGCGAATGTAAATAAAGGGAAAATATATCCTATTTATAAAGATAAAGAGGCTGTTGGGTTAGGTCTTGGCGGTATCAATGAACAGCGTATTTCGGAGCAAGCAATCGCTCGAGCTATTGAATGTTTAAGAGGTTTTAAGCAAATCTGTGATAATTTTGGTGTTGAGCTTATTCATACATATGGTACTTCTGCAATTCGAGATGCTAAAAATCAAAGTGAATTTCTAAAACAAGTTCTTGATTCTACAGGAATAATAATAACTGTTATAAGTGGGAGAGAGGAAGCACATTTAATTTACCAAGGAATTCAGTATTCTCATAAATTCTCAAAAGACAGTATCATTATGGATATTGGTGGGGGAAGCACCGAATTTATAATAGCCAATGCATCCGGTGTAAAAGATTTAGTTTCTTTAAACATTGGAATTTCTAGAATTTTTCAATTTTTTACTTTTAATGATCCAATGACTGATTCAGATATTGAAGTCGTTGAAAATTATTTAGAGCTCAATTCTGAAGGTTTTTTTAATAATAAGCATTGTGATTTATTGATTGGAGCTTCTGGAAGTTTCGAAACATTTTATGAGTTAATTTATAAAAAGCCATTTTCTAAGTTATACAAAACTCATTCCTTAGATTTTACTCTTATGTTAGAATTATTAGATACTATAATCTACTCAACACGTGCAGAAAGGGATATAAATCCTTTTATTATTCCAATGAGAAAAAAAATGGCACCTCTTGCTGCCATAAAAACACGATGGGTTATTCGGAAGTTGAATATCAAGGAAATAATTGTTTCCCCTTGTTCCTTAAAAGAGGGAGGCTTACTAATTTAAGATTTAAAAATCATCTTAATTTCTTTATCTTTGCACAAATTAAAGGGTAAAACTTGTAATTTATAAATTTTATTTGGCTCCGTGGCGCAACTGTATAGCGCACTGGATTTCGGCTCCAGCGGTTACAGGTTAGAATCCTGTCGGGGTCACTCGAGCGGAGATTTGGTCAAAATTGATCGGATCTCCGTTTTTTATTTTCGATAAAACCGTTGATATTGAACGTATTAGCTCAAAAAATACGTTCGTTCGAAAAGTTTGAACTCTTCCGTTTTGCTTATCATAAGCAAAGCCATTTGGGAATAGGAAATGTTGTAATTTGTGCTTATCGAACAAATCTCCAGAAGTCCATATTTTACTGAGGTTCTTCGATAAATCGAAGCCGTTTTTTATGCATTTTTGAAGGTTTGAACTCGTGAGGTTGGGGTTCATCAGTTTTTCCTCTAATTCTGAAATTTCTTTTCTAAATTTTTCACTGAATTTGTTGTATAGTGAAGGTTCAATTTTGCCTGTTGCAAACCTTTCTTCTGTAACATTTAATTCTTTTCGTACTTGCGATAATTTAGATTTAGCTGCTGCAACTTCATTGGCATCAGATTTTGACATTTCCATTAATTTGTACTGCATTATTTCAGGAACAAGGACATCCAATTCTTTTACATCACACTGGTATTCATTTAATAATTGTTTGAATGACTGATGCAATTTAGTAGCACTGTAACTTACCCCTTTGCATTTCTTTTGACATTTGTAATAATAAAGACCTTTTGCTTTTACAAGAAATCCAGTCATTAAATTACTACATTCTGGACAGCAGAGTGATTTTTTCAAAGGTAAATCCTCCGACATTGTTTCGTAGGTTTTACTTACTACTTTGCTTTCTGGGGTGTTTATTTTAATGAAATCTTCTTGTGATACAATTACGCCATGTTGTCCAAGAGTTATTTCACCGGGAAGCATTTTTGTAATCAAGATTCCACAATAGAAAGGGTTTTTAAAAATTTCATGTAATCTTCGTTCGTTGATTTTCATTCCAAGTAAATTCAATTTCCGCACAATTTCAGCGGAACTATAGGTGTTTTTTACACGCCATTGAAATGCTTTACGCAATAACTCTCCTTCATCGTTAATAATAATTTCCCAATCCACCGCTCGATGATGTTTTTTAGTATTAAAATATCCTCTTGGAGGTGTCCATAACCAGTAACCTTTTCGCAGGAGTTCCATCATACCCGTCTTGGTTTTGTCTCTTCGCATCTCATTATCGAAGCGACTCAACAAGAAAAAGAAATCCTGTTGCATTATTCCTCCAGCATTGGAAGTATCTACTTTTTGAGTTACAGCAACAAGTGTAATTCCTTGTTTCTTAAGTTCATCAGCTATGTAGGATGCATTTGTACCTGAACGTGAAAATCTATCGTATGAATAAATAAGTATATAGCCAATGGTTGAATTTTGTTTGGCATACTGAATCATTCGCTTGAACTCTTTGCGTTCATCTGTTTTTGCTGATTCATACGTGCCAC
>Ga0214919_10002648_pt1 | contig 27849 bp, 20 predicted proteins | sample LL1503_MetaG_FD_177994 | JGI IMG/M metagenome (GOLD analysis project Ga0214919, IMG submission 177994) | Freshwater microbial communities from Lake Lanier, Atlanta, Georgia, United States - LL-1503 | ecosystem: Environmental > Aquatic > Freshwater > Lake | place: USA: Georgia | collected...
GTGATTTTAATGAATTAGTAGTATTTTGTGATTTTAATGAATTAGTAGTATTTTGTGATTTTAATGAATTAGTAGTATTTTGTAATTTCAAGTTATAATTTTGTGATTGTAATGAATTAGTATTTTGTGATTGTAATGAATTAGTATTTTGTGATTGTATTGAATTAATAGAATTTTGTGGTAAATTATTATATAAATTTAAAATATTAGATTGTTGTAATTGATAATTATAAATTTTAATATCATATAAAAAAACATATGGATTAAAATCCATATTTATTTGATAAAATGAATTTTGATCAATTGTTTTTGGGAAATTACTACCAATTGATGTATTACCATATTGTATACCATTTAAATATCGTGTTATTGTATTTGAATTTGAACTAATTACATAAGCAAAATGATACCATGTATTATTTATAACATTTATTACTTGTTTTGGATCATAAAAATTTGATTTATCAAATATAGTGTAACCTGAAGTATTAGTACCATTATTATTAGTAATATTTTGTGATATAATTAATTCATCAGAAAGAGTTATAAAATTATTATTAATTATATTTCCACTAATGATATTTATATAATTACTATTAATTTCAATAATAGGACTAGAAATATTAAATAATGCCCAATAAGTTAATGTTAATCCAAATGAACCAAATTTAAAATTTTTATTTATTGTTGAATAAATATTTGTATAATGTCTAATAGGAGGAGCAGAAGATTGATATTGAATTAATTGGTTTATTTGATAAATAGTACCTGATAATGTATTAATATTATTATATATAGTTTCTAAATTAATTATATTTCCAGATAAAGTTAAATAATTATTAATATTTAAATTATCTACATTTAACAATGAACCAACAGTTATATCACCAGGAATAATAATATCATTATTTGATATTAATTGTTGTGTAATTGATGATAAATTTCGTAGTGCTTGAATATCAGCAGAATAATATTGTTTAATAATATCATTTGTTATTTCTAAATTATTTATATTATCAAATTCTTCACAATTTTTTATATTATTTATTTTAAATATTAAATATATAATTAATATAAATATTAATATTAATAAAATTTTACTATTACATAAATTGTCCATATATATTATGATATAAAATATTAAAGAAATACTGACAAACATATATTAAAATATATTTTTACACATGAAGATTTAGAGCGGTGTGTATTTTAAATACCGGCTTTGCGTAAAAAAAAATATTACAAAAAATGAAAAACTACAATATTTAAAATACACACCGCTTTGCTCATTTAAGAGCTGTAAATTCTATATAACAGGCTTACCATATACATATTATTATTGGTAGATATGTATTGAATGTGATAAAAAACCATATTTTTTACATTATGTTAGATAATATGTAATTATTATGAAAGTCAATTACATAAAGATTCAAAATTATTATTATATGAATTATTGAATAAAAAAAAAAATTAATATTACACCAAATTCATTACACCTTTTTCACTGAAAAATGGGACACTTAAATGAAATGATATAGATTTATTAACTTATATATTTAAATATGAAATGAGTTTTACATTAATGATTATTCATCAAAAGTGGAATAAATATAATTTATGGTAAGTTATTTAGAAGGTATCTACAACCCTTAAATAACATATAAGACAACCTACTTAGTTCTAACACCAAGTGAAAAAAACAGAAATTAAGTATTTTTTTTATTATATGAGTCTTCAACCGCTGTAAAAAGCCGTCAAGTGCGAGAGCTAGCTCCAAGAGTGCAATTACACACACTGAAGTGTCCCATTTTTCAGTGAAAAAGGTGTAATAATGGGATGTAACTAGTAACACAAAAGTTATGATATCTAATTATAAATTATTTGAAACTAAATAAAAAAATATTAAGATTTAATGAAATTAAAAAAGTTAAAAAAGAAAGATTCAATCTTGAAAAGAGAACCAAAAAAATATAAAGATTAATATTTTTTAAGTTTTTATAAATTTACTTAAAAAATATTTACTTATTTATTTAATGAGACTTAAAAAAGAATTATATAATAATAAACATTATAAAATTTTAGGAATATATTCATTTGCAGAAAATTTAAAAAAAATACAAATAAATGATCAAGTTTTATTAAAAAAAGAAACTTGTAATGTTAAAAGTAAAAATGCTATAGGTGTTTATTCTATTGATAATAAAAAATTAGGTTATTTACCTGTTGAAAATCATAATGAAATTAAAAATTTTAATTTATCTTATAAAATTTCAAAATTAATTTTGAATCAAGATTATCTTTTGCTTGAAATTAGTAGAAATTATTTTACAATAAATAATTTAGAGAATATTGAATACCCTTATGAAAAAAAAATAAAATATGATTATAAATTAGTACCTATAACTAAAGAATTAGAAAAATCAATATTAAGTTTAGAAAAATATTTATATACTAAAAAATTTAAAGTAAAAAAAATTGTAGTTATTTATAATGATGAAAATTTTATTAATATATTAGTTGAAATATTAAAAGGTTTTCAACAATTTCAAACAGTAACTTTAAAATTTTATAAAGATAATATAGAAATATATGAAGAACTCTATGAAAATAATTTAATTGATAATTTTTTTTATAGAGAATTATTAATTTATCGTCCAGAATGTTATTTTGAATCTAATTATGAATCTATATTATCTTATCCAGAAATTACAAATATATCTTTATTAAAATATATTCCAACAATAAAAATATCTAATATTCATTCTAAATTAAATATAAATTTAAAGAATGTCGATAAAATAGTTTTAGTAAAATTATATTTACGTTATTTATTAACAAATAATAATTATTATTTATCAAAATTTTGTGAATATAATAAATTAGATAAAGAAATAAATAATATTTTAAATAATTTTATAACTACATATAATTTAGAATTAGGAAAATTTACTTATGATCATGTATTAAAAATATATGAATATATAGATTTTGTAAATATTGATACAGTTTTTATAATATCTATTGAATTTAAAACAAATTATTTATATACTGCTTATTTAACTAATAAAAAAAATATGATTATTTATAATCCATTAGAAGGTACTATATTAGAAATTAATAATATTGATTTAAATTTTTTTATATTATAAATATGTTTAGTATAAGATATAAAAAGAAAAATAAATATTATTTTTATTCATAAAAACTTTCTTATTTTATTATAAGTAATTAAAGCAGAATTAGACCAGCCTTGATTTTCACTTACAACTTCACCTACTACAAAAATATTTTTACTAGGGTTCTGTGCTTTTTTGATAAATTCTATTCGATTATTATATATTTTATCTAATGGTTTATAATAATGTGTACCAATTTCTCTATAATATCCAATTACTTTATTTAATTTTATTTTTTTTATATTTAATGCTTTTTCAATTAATCTTGATATATATTCTTTATCATAATATATTGTATCTAAATTAAGTGCTTCATTATTTTTTTCTATACTGTTATTTATTAATTTTAATGCATTTTTATTATCACTGTATGCTATCATATATAAACCAGTATCTGGGTTAATTGGTATAATTTTTTGTAATTCATTATTAACTATTACTGTATTTTTAACTAATTCTTTTATAATTTCTATATATTTTTTTGCTACTGTTGTATAAATTTTAATGAATGGTTGACCTCCTATATTACTATAAATTGGATTTTTTAGTAATTTTTTTATACTATTAATAGTAGTTGCTATAATTAATTTATTACATTTATATTGAATATATTTTGTAAATACTGTAATTAAATTTTTTGATTCTATTTTATCAACTAAACTATTAGTCTTTATATTTTCAATACTAACATTTTCAACTAATTTTTTAATTAATTCATTCCATGGTATTGATAAACCTGTCCAACAACATAAATTATCTTCAAATCCATAAAAATATAATACTTCACCAACATCTTCATTTTCAAAATCAGTATAACCTGATGTTATTAAAAATTGTTTATATTTTTCTGTTCCTAATACTTGTAATCCAAAATCTTTAAAACTTATTCTTGGTTTTTTATCTTCATATATTTTTCTTAATTCAATTAAAGTTTTTTTTATATCTATTGGATCAAATGTATAATTTATTTTTGTTTCAAATTCCGTATATTTAATATTTAATTCATCTAATAATTTAATTAAATATTTATCTTTTTTTTTTCTACCAATGCCAGCTCCTGTTGTAATTAAATGATTTGAAAATTTTTCTTGATATATTCTACCACCAATATATTTTTTTTTATTTGCTTCTAATATTAAAAATGTTTTATCAGGAAAATTTTTTTTTAAATTATATGCGGTATATAATCCAGCAATGCCTGCACCAATAATAATGTAATCATATATCATATATTTTATGTTAGATTTAATTATAAAAATATTTTAATAAATTATCATATAATGAATTTGTAAAATAATCTTTTGTTATAAAATTTAATTCAATATTATATCTTAAATTATTATATTTAGTATGTTGTTCTTGAATATAATATCTGTTTACTGGTCTAATGATAAATTGACTAAAATATATTTTTAAATATTTATCAAGTATATCATAAATTGTTGTATTAAATTCATCTGAATCATAAATATGTTTATATAACATTGCTTTTCCTAAAATATCGTTAAAATCTAGTAAATGTTTAGAATTATTTTCTAATAATTCAGGATATAATTTTTTAATTTCTTCAAATGGTTTAATATATATTTTATAATATTCATTTTTATTATAAATTTCAAATAAATTAATAAGACATAATGATCTATTTTTACCAAAATTAACTAAATCTACACTTAATATTGGACAATCATAATTAATTGATGGATAAAAAACGGAATTAAACATTTCTTTATCATTAGATTTAAAATATGTTAATCTTACTTTTCTAAATTCATTATTTGAAAAATAATAATTTTTAATAAATGAATTATTTTTACCAAAATTGATCATTAATTCATCATCTGCAATATTTTCAGTAAAATTATATTTATTAATATAATCTAAATGAAGATCTAATGGTTTATTAAATAATAAATTATTAAATTTACGATCATGAAAGTTTAATATATATTTAAGACTAAATAAATAAAAAATAGAACAAAACATTATTTATATAAAAATAATATTTTTTTATATAAATATTAATTATATTATAATATAATGAATAATAAAAATATACAAGTTACTAGTTTTAATTTAAAAACAGATTTTGAAGCCAAACAAAAAAAATATGAATATGAATTATTAAAACAAAAACAAAATAATTTTTTTAATAATATAGAATATAAAACACAATTATTAAATATTGATAGCCAATTTAGAGATAAAATTCCAAAAAATATATATATTACAAATAATACAATTTTACCAAATAATCCAATTTATACAACAATAAATTCTAATATAGTAAAAATTAATTATCCTAATCATAATTTTTCAATAGGTGATAGTATTATAGTACAAAATGTTATTGGTACTAGTAAAATTTTAACAAATTCTTTATATTTTTTTGATAGTTTTCCTTATATTATAATAAATTATAATAATCATAATATTCCTTTAAATTTTTCTAATTTTTATGATAATTATCAAATAGAAATAAATATAATTAGTGATATTGGTAGTAATACATCATATAATAATATTCCTATAAATATGATAACTGGTATATTTAATATAATATTACCTTCTATTGTTAATAAAACAACAGAAATATTACCACAAATTTTAAAAATGTTTAATGTTAATAGTGCTTTAGATATGGATTCTAATTTTATATTAATAAAATTGCCATATTCTTTTATTACTGTATCAGAATATTATTATAGACCAACTGATGTATTTAAATTTACTTTTTTAAATATAGGTGGTATACCAATTCAATATATTAATGCTGATTATCCAATAGATTATAATAAATATAATTCAAATCAAGAAATTATTGATATTGATCAAAATAATATTTATTTTATTTCAGATATTATAGCATCATCAACTACTAATGGAGGTTCAAATAATGTTCAAGTTATGTTAATTACTAATACTTTACCTGGTTATCCAAATTCAAATTCATATACAGTATTTTTAAAAAAAAGTTTAAATAATATAGTTAGAATAGAACTAGTAAGTACTGAATTTCCATATATTGATTATTTAGTAAAAAATAATGTTAATAATAAATTATATTGGAAACATTTAGATGATGGTTCAACAATATACCAGGCTTCTATTCCAGAAGGTAATTATGATGGTTCAAATCTTATTTCTATTATTAATATAGTATTAAATAATGTACCTAGAATTGCTTCAACATTACAAAATCCAATTTATAATATTTTTACAGTTACTATGAATCAATATACCCAAAAAATAACTTTTACAGCTTATAAAAATACAAATTTACCAAATTCTTTATCTACAAGTTTAGTTGAAATTGATAATATAAATTATGTTTTATTAACAATAAAACATCCAGGTAATTTAGTTGAAATAAATGATATAGTTGTAATTTCTGGAGCAGCAAAAATAGGAACAATTATTGATACTACATATATTAATAAACAACATACTATATATAAAATTAATACAACTAATCAAACATATTCTATTTTATTAGCTCCATTAAAACAAATTACTAATGCAACTACAATTGATTTAACTGGAAATGGTGGTCCCAGTACAATTATTCAAACTAATGCTAAAGTTAGTTTTATATTTACATATTCTGATACTTTAGGAAATATTTTAGGATTTAAAAATGTTGGACAACCTAATGCAATTACACCATATTCTTCTCAAATTTCAAATACTGATTCATATATTCAATCAACTAATTTAAATTCTGTAGGAATAGTAGATAATTCATCTTCTATATTAAATTTATCAGGAACTGATAATTATATTTTAATGTATATTAATGATTATGAATGTATAGTAAATAATTCAAATCAATCAACTGCTTTTGCTAAAATATTATTATCAGGTAATCCAGGTGATATATTATTTAATACTTTTGTAAATTATCCTTTAGAATTTGATTTTCCTATTGTTACAATAAGTGAATTAAATTTTAAATTTACTTATCCAAATGGTACTTTGGTTGATTTTCGTAATATTGATCATAGTTTTACATTACGTGTAATAGAAAAAACAGGAACACCATATAAAACTGGTCTTAATTCTAAAGATAGTTCATTTTATGAAATGATTAAAGATAATAATATAAATAATTAAAAATAAATAATATATATTATTTATTTTTAATAAAGCTATATAACTAAAAAGTCAAAAGTTGAACAAATTTCTTCAACATTATTGTCAACAAAATTAAATGGTATTTCTTCAAAATAAAATTCTTTAATACTATTATCTGGTAAAGCTAGACTTAGCTTATATATATCTTCATCTTCATTGTTAAGATTAACAGTTAATGATATAATATTATTCTCCAATAATAGCGACATATAACCATTCTCAAGACCAATATATTCTACTAACCAATGTGAAAAAATATCACGTACATTATTCAAAATATTAAAATCACTTTGAGAAATTGAAGACATCATGATTAAAATTTTTGATATTATTTCAAAATAATTTTTTCAATTTTTTTTAAATTTTCAGTAAAATAAGTTTTTTCATTTTTATTTAATATTTTATTTATTGGAATCCATGCAATATTATTAGTTGTTTCAATATCTAAAATTTTATCCATTACTTTAATCTCTTCTTTATGATGAATATCAGGACCAGTTACTTCTGGTTTTGTATCATATTTTACATAATAATTTTTAAAATGTTTATTATCAATAAATTCTTCAGAATATAATTTTAAGTGTTTTTCTTCAATAGTTATTCCTGCTTCTTCTTTTGCTTCTCTAATTGCTGCCATTTCAAAAGTTTCATTAGGATCAACTCTTCCACCTTGAGATATAATAGTACCTTCTAAATGATCTTTAACACCTCGTAAACAAACTAGAACTTCATCATTGCATAATACAGTAACTGTAGCAACTTTTTCATATTTTAATAAACCTAATGTTTTAGTCATTCTTTCTTGATTTATTACAAATTTTAATATATTTTCACAAACAACATACCAATTTTTAATTGTACGACTAATAAATAAATCAAAATAATTAGCAATATTTTTATTTAAATTTTCTAGTAATATTTCATTATAATCAATTTGAGGAAATTTTCTTAAAGAATCAAATAATTCTTTTAATAATTCTAAAACAGTTTGTGGTTCAAAATTTACTTTTTCATCTAAATTATCAAACATATTAACACTATTTTTAACAAATTTTTTAGGTAAAACATCATATAATACTTTTTTAAAAGATAATTCATTATCTTCGTAAATATAATTTTTTTCAAGTATCATTTCAATAATATTATTTAAATATATTGGTTCAAAACTAATATATGAAATTAAATGATTATATAATGTTTTTCTAACAAGAATTTCGATTCCAAAACATAATTGTGTTTTTGTTAAATGAACTAATAATTCATAAATAAATTTCATAACATTGTTATTTTCAAGAAATTTAGTTGTTTCAAAATATGAATAAGCTAAATTAGATATATGATTATAATATTTTTCAATTTTTTCATCATATTTATTTTTACATTGAAATTTTAATATTTTAATTAAACTTAGATTATATGATTCATTTAAATTTTTTTTATCTGAAAATAATAATTCCCATATACTTGAATAAACACCATATTCATTTCTTATTAATTTATCGTAATTAATTATTATTTCTAAATCTTTTTTATCAAAAAATCTTCTTTTTTTATATTTATCTGATTCACTTTTAATATTTGCTAATATTTTTTTATTATTTTCTAATTTTTCTTTACTATTACTATTGCATTTATTAGATATAAATTTATGAAATATTTTATTTTTTACTGATTTATATTTATCATTTTCTTCTTTTTCAATATCTTCTTCTAATTTTTCATTTTCTTTTTCTAAATTTGTTTTCATTTCATGTATTAATAATGATTTATCATCATTAAATAATGATTCTGAATTTTTATTTGCAAAATCATATAAATAAAATGTAAATATACTTTTTTCTTCATAAGGTTTTCCTAATAATTTAATAATATTATCAAAATCTTCTTTTACAAATTTATCATTTAAACACCATAAACTATCAGTTAAATATTCATTCATAATGTAAAAACAAATATTAAATGAATTTTTTAATTTATAAAATAAATTATTTCCATATGATTCATCTGACAATATTAATAATTTAATTTCTTCATATTGAGTATCAATAAATTTTGCATTAAATATTTTATCTATTTCTTCTAATTCTGGACAATTAATAATTTTATTAATATGATTATCTATTTCTCCAATAATATATTTTATTTCATCATTATAATCAAAATCATTATAACAATTTGATTTTATAATTTCTAAATATTTATTTAAAATATTATAATTAAAAGTTGAAATAACAGAATTTAAACAAGATACATTATTATTATCTAATAAATATGGGTGAGCATTTTGATTTATTAATTCAGGTATTATTTTTTCATCTATTTTAATGCAATATTTTTGTATTAATAAATTGGTATTTGTATATTCATTTGGATAAATAATAAAGTCACATTTTTTTGAAACATTTGGATCAGAAAATTTATAAAAATTATGTATATTTTCTTCTATTTTATCATGAACTTTTTCTAAATTTTCAATTGTATTTTTTGTTACTATTGAAATTTGTGCATTAATATCAAATAATTCTTTTATATCTAATGTTTCTTCTGATAATTTATTATATATTTCTTGTTTTACTATAAGTTCTGAATAATTTTTAATTATTTCTTCAATTAATTTTGCTATTTTAAAATAAGTTATATCTTTTTGATTATTTATATATTTAGTAGTAATTACTGAAGTAATTCTTTTAATAATATCTTCAATATTTTCTATAATAAATTTAATTTTATTTAATTGATAGAAATCATCTAAATTATCTTCTAATGATGGGGGTAAAAATATTGTTCTTCCAGCATTATCTGTATCAATTCCAGTAAAATTAAAATGAATTGGAAAAATTTCTGTAAAACCAAAATAAAATTCATTCATAAAATCTAAATTATTTAATTCTAAACTACCACCTACTAGATCATCATTATTAAATTTTAATGGATCATTATCTTTAAATAGTTTATATTGTTTTGATCCTAATTTATAATATAAAAATTCTGGTATATATGTAGAGTTTTTAACTAAATAATAATAAATAAATATCAATGAATTAATACTATTTAAATTTATAGTAAAATTATTAAAGTCAAATAACTCAATTTGTTTTGTTTTATCTAATTTTATTATTTTTTCTTTTAATTTTTCTTGTTTATTAATAATTAATTTAGATTTTATATAAAAATTGTAATAAATTTCACTTATTTTTTGTTTTGTTGATAATAAAGTTTTAATAATATTATTACTATTTTTTAATAGATTTTTTAATATCTCATTAAAACTATTAAATTGACTTTCTAATAATTTTTGTACAGATACTTCATATGGAGGACGATAACGATTTTCAATATATAAAAAATATTTTTTTTTTATTTCTGATGAATATATAATAGTATTTTTATTATAATAATAATTAAAAGGTAATGGTGTATTTATATTATTAATATCATTAAATAATTCTGGATCTTGAGAATTATTATCATGATTATCTAATGGATTAAAAATAAAATATATATCTTTTTGTTTATTTAATTTTAAAATAAAATAAGAGTTATCATTTATAGGTTTCATTAAATTTGGTAAACAACCATTAAATAATAATCCTAATTCAATACTTTCTATTAATTTACTATTTAGATAATTTATATCTATATTATTTTCAAATGTTATATATCTATATCCTTGTAAACTTGGAGGTAAATCAAAAGAATCTATATTTTTTATAGTATCTTTTATTTTATCATATATTTCAATTATATATTTATGTTTTTTTGAATCTAAAATATAATATACAAGATCTAAAAGATATAATTTTGGAAATTTAATTGGCATTAATTCATAATAATTTAATATATCATTTACAATATTTTTATTGTTTGTATTTTTTATGTCTACAATTAATTTATCTTCATCTTCTATATCAAATAATTTTGCAGTCCAATTAGCTAAACATATACGTTTATTATCATATTCATCATGTATACTTTTAAAATAATCAATTTTAAATACATGATTTAAACTTTTTTCTAAATTAATTGGATCATTATTTAATGCTAAAACTAATCTATAAAATAATAAATGTAAAGAGCAAGTTAAATTATCATTTGTAACAGTATGTTGTAATATTGTATGTATGTATTGATAATAAATTATTGGACCAACATTATTAATTTTATCTATAAATATATTTTTATATATTTCTTTTGATATATTTATAATTGCATCATATTTAGGATAAATACTAGATTTACTATAATTAAATATAAAATTTTCTTTTAATTCTTTATCAAAAAAATCATTATAATTATCATGATCAAAATTAATAATTTTTTTGATAAGTTTATTATGATTATTTTTTGCAGTAGAATCTTCAAAATTATATCCTTTTAAATAGGTAATTAATAAAATAAAAATAACTTTTTTTTCAATAATGTATTTTTTTATTTTTGTGCAAGAATCTTCTAATAATTTTTTTAATTTATCATAGTTTTTATTATCTATACTAATCTTTCTAGATCCTCCTATAAATGATAAATTATCTAAATCAATAATATTGTCTGCAAAATCATTAGCATTTTTAGCAAGTTTATTTTTATATGATTTTGTTAATAATTCAATTATATTTGTATTTTTTAAAAAAGTAAAATTTTCAAAATTTGAAAAATTTGAAATTCCATATTTATTTGCATCTGATATTTTAATTATATATGGATATTTTATTGATGTATCTTCATTTTTGTTTTCTATAATTATGGTAATAACATTGTTATATAATACTTCATTTAATAAATTACTTAATTCATAATTAAGATCAGTTTCTTCTATATTTTGATTAAAATTAGTAATTAAAATATCAGAATTTTTCATTACAATTTTTAATTTATTCTTAATTATTTGTTTAATATTATTTCCATTTTTAATAATACCATAATCACTATTATCAAAAACTAAAGAATTAGTTTTTTTTAGATGTATTTCAATATTATCATTATTAGCAAATTTATTCCACATTGTTAAAATTATATCTTGAATATCATTTTGTGTAGTTAAAGTAATTAATTCATGTTCTTTATTATCATTATTTGTATTACTTAATTTTTGTAAATATTCCTGTTTTTTAATTTTAATTTCTTCATTATTTTCAATATAATATTTAATAGTTTTTCTTAATGCTTCAAAAAAAGGTTTATCTTTTAATTTATTCCATATTATTTTTTTAAATTCAATTAATTTACTACGATCTTTTTTATTTTTAGGATTAGGTATAATAAATTCTTTAACTTCTTTTTCTTCCCATGGTTTAATATCACCAGTTAATAAATAATGTAATGGTGTAGCTCCATTATTATCTTGATAATTAATATCAACACATTGTTCTAGTAAAAATTTAACAATTGTTAAATATTGTTTTTGACATGCTAAATGTAAAGGAGTTTGATTATCTTTATTTGGTTGATCTGGATTAACTTGTTGTTGAACTAAAAATTTTATATAATTTAGAATATTAAATTCTGAATTTTTATTTAAAATACCTAAATGTATTAAATTATTATTATCTTTATTATTTACTACATATAATGGAAACTTATTTATCATTGAAAATTGCAATAAATCTTGTGTATCCATTTCATCAGATTTAGATAATACTGCATTTATTTTATTTTGATCAGGTATATTAATATATAGATATTGTCTATCAAATTTATTAGCCATTATTTATTTACTAGAAATTAAAATATATTTTTATATATAAAAATAAACTTAGTATGATTAATAATGTTTAAATATGGAGATATTTTACAACCAACAAATGGGAATTCAAAAACTTTATATCCACGTAATTTATCATATTCAAAAGTATCTAATACACAAACTATAACAACTAGTTCTTCTAATACAGTACAATCATCAGGTAATTTTAATAGTGCAAGTATAACTGATTTAACAATAAATAGTATTAATATAATTCCTAATACATCAGCAACTAATATTATAATATCAAGTCCTGTTGCATTTTCATTAACAAAAGATGAATATGAATTAAATAATTTTTTTTTATATCCTATATTTTTTTCTCGTGATATATTTATTCAAAATAAAAATTTTATTTTACAATCAAATAATGTAACAATTAAAGATAATGTTATTTTATTAAATAGTACATTAACTACTACATTTATTGATACTAATCGTTCTGATAGTTTAATAAGTGGTTTTATTTTTCCAATAGCAGATCAAAATATTTCAACTGGTTTTTATGCTGGTTTATTATATGTACCAAATAATAAAATTGCAAAAATTAATCCAACATCAAATGTTTATAATTGGACAAATAATCAATTTAATTATTTTACAAATAATTTAAAAGGATTTTTTAAATTAAAATATTTACCTCAATCATTAAGTTTTTCAAATTTCAATAATACTATGGATCAAAATTATACTGAATTAATTAATAATAATGTTACATTAGCAAATTTACATATTAATGCAATAGCTTTACAAGATGGTGAAATTGTTGGATTAAATGATAATTTAGCATTAAATTTATCTGATGGAACAACAATATATAAATTAATACAAATTGACAAATTAAATTATAATATATTAAATAATTTAGGATTACGTTTTGTTAATAATTTAATAATTTCTGATATTAATAACAATAAATTTATAAGTTTAGATACAGTAGCTAGTTTAATAACATTCTATAAAAATATTGCTTTTAATAATTCAGAATATATAATTAGTTTTAATAATATTTTATATTTTAATTATGAATCAACTAATATAATTAAAATAACTGGACCAACTAAACAAACAGAAATAAATGGAACAGTATTAATTGATAATTTAAAAGTTATTGGATCATTTCAATTGAATAATATTCCTTTTACTTTTATTAATAGTTTAAGTATTGTTAGCAATAATTTAGAATTTATATTATTTGATTCTGTTTTAAATAAAATAACTTTTTATAAACCAACCATTATTAATACTCTTATAGTATTAGAATCATTTAATATTAACAATAATATACCATTAATATTTAATTTAGGTTTATATATTCAAGATATAAATAAAATTAATTATATTTATTTTGATGGAATACAAAAACAAATAACTTGTTTAGTTCCAACAAAAATTGGTATATTAACAATAAATAATAGTTTTGAATTATTAAATGATATATCTATATTTGTTTTATCTAAGTTTACAATTCAAACAAAATTAAATATATTTGCAATATTTGACATTAATAATTTAACATTACAAAATAATATATTATTTAATACTACCAAAAATCCTAAAATTAGTTTTCAACAAGGTAAAACATTAAATATATCAGATACTAATCAAACAATTAATTTGGATATCGATACTTCAGTAACTATAACTGGTCCTAATACTAGTTATCAAGATATTTCAAATACTATTGTATATTCATCATTTAATATAACTAATACATCTGCAATTGATTATAATTTAACATTTACACCAATTTCAAAAATATATATTGCATCTGGAATTACACAAAATAATGGAAAAATATTATTTAAATTTCAAGAAGTATTAACTACAAATAATATGTCAGGAAAGTTAACTGGAACTACTTGGGGTTTAAATTCATTATTTGTTAATACATATGATATTAATTTATGGTCTTATCCAATAATTGTTAATCATCAACAAGCAACAACAGTTGGTTATAATACTTTAAATCCTATAAATCCTAATAATGGTAATTGGTATATTAATAATATATATTTATTACAAGATTCTAATAATAATTATAATTTAAATGTTGAATGTATAGGTTCAATAATTGATCGTATTGTATGGGGATTTAAATTAGATATTTTACAAATATAAAAAAAATAAAAAAATTAATAAAATAAAAGTTAAAAAAGAATTAGTAATTATAACAACAATAGTGAACTATATAAATTAAAAAAAAAATTTAATTATTATAATCAAAAATATAAAATTAATGAATTATTAGAAATAGTATTAATAATTTTAAAAACTGGTATATCATATAGGAATATTTCATTATTAAATACACAAATACACTGGAATACAGTGTATAAATTTATAAAAAAATTAGAAAAATATAAAATAATTGATTGTATATATAATATACAATCAACAATATATTAATAAATTAAATATTTAAAAACTGATACTAGTTTTATTTTAAATAAATATGGCTTGATATAGTAAAAGAAAATATTCAAATAAATGTCTAGTATAAAGGAAGATAATATATTATTAATTTAAGAAAAATTTTACACATTCAAGAATAATTTTACACTTTTTATTTATATTCTTATTGACTTTTTAATTCATAATTGATACTGGAAATAATAAATATTATAAAAATAATAATTATAATATTTTTTATAATATATTAATCTTATTTACTTTAATTATTACATAAGCTTATTATAAATAAGTGTAAAATTATTCTTGAATATGTAAAATTTTTCTTAAATTAATAATATGTAAATTATAAGTGTGAATAATTAATCACAATTATAATAAAATATTATCATTTAGTAGGGTTTAATGAACGGTGTAATTATAAACATATCTAATATTAAAATTATTTTTATTTATTTTGTGATAATAAAACATTATTATTAGATATTAAATTTGAATCAATTATAGAATAATTAATTTCTTCTTCAATCCATTCGCCTGTTTTTGGATCACTTGAATTAATTTTATTATTATTCATTGGTAAACATCTACCATCAACATGACAAACATTATTTTTCATAAGTGATTCTCTTATTTTATTAAGTATATCATCAGTATTATTTTGGAGATAATGTTTGTATTCATGAGCAGAATCAATATTATTTATATTTCTAATATATTGATCATATGTACTAGATCTAATATAACTTGAAATGAATCTACCATCACTCATCAATAAAGGACAATTATAATTTTGATATCTATTATCCATAAACACGTATATAATTAAATTAGATATTTTTATTTAAAATATAATTTTTTATATCATCAATTAATTCACTTTTATTTTTTTTTTTATTATTATTTTGAATATTAATATTATATTCAAAAGCTAAATCTTGTAATTCAGCTAATTTATATTTATTAATATTTTTAATAATATCATCAAATGATTTATTTAATTTTTTAATTTCAATAGTAGTTGATTCGATAGGTGTATTTTCATTTGAATAAATTTCTATATGTTTTTTATTATTTTTTTCTGATTCAGAAAGTATTATCAGATCATCTTTTTCACTATCTTCAATTATTACTGGATCATTTTTTTCACTGTCTTCAATTATTATTGGATCATCTTTTTCACTATCTTCAATTATTATTGGATCATCTTTTTCACTATATTCAATTATTATTTGATCATCATTATATATTTCAGATTTTTCAAATTCTTCAAGTATTAATGAATTATAATTTTTTTCAAAATTTTCTATTTCTTCAACATTTAAAATATTAATAATATCAGGTTGTTTATTAAATGGTATATTTATTTTTTTTATTATACATCCACTCATAATATTATCAGAAAATCCAGTTAAATTTTCAATAATATTTAATAAATTTAAATTATTTTGATTTTCTGTAATATTAAAAAAATCATTTTGCATAATATTATCTTGCATAATATTATCTTGCATAATATTATCTTGCATAATATTATCTTGCATAATATTATTTATTTTTTGATTTTTTAATTTAAAATTATTAAATAAGTTATTAATTTTTAAATTTATTTTATTAATTTGATTATAAATTAAATATATACATATTGCTAATATTATTATTAATAATAATTTAATATCAAAAAAACCCATATATTAATATTAATATTATAAAATATTCTTTTAAATTTCAAACTCACAAATAATATACTAATTTATTAACTTACATTTTTTATTTAAAATCTAATTTACTTTATAATTATAAATGGCTGGAGGATTAATACAGTTAGTTTCATCTGGTAATCAAGATGTTGCTTTAACATATAATCCAGAAATTACATTTTTTAAAAAAAAATATAGAAGACATACAAATTTTTCAATGGAATTAAAACAAATTTATGTTGAACAACAACCAACTTATGGTAATAAAATATCATTTAATTTAACATCAAATGGTGATGTTGTACATAGATGTTTTGTACAAGTTAATTTACCTAAATTACAATTTAGTGATTCAATTATAACAAATCATAATTATTTAATTTGGAAAAATGATTATATATTAAGATTAAATAACGAAGTTAATAAATGGCAAATATTATATATTAATTTTAAAAATTTTATATCATTAGAATTGATATTATATCAACAATTACAAACATTATTTTTATCAGATAATTTAATTTTAAATAATATTAAAGAAATAGTAATACGTTTTAATAATTTATATAAAACACAAATTAATAATTATTCCAATTTGATAGATATTAATTTATATAATCAAATTAATATGAGTGGGTATTTACTTTCAATAAATTTATTATTAACATATGATAAAAATAATACTAATCCAAATTATATTTCAATACATACAATTAAAAATAATATAAATAATATTTATCAAATAATTAATCAATATTTACTTTATTATCATTCTAATTGGAAACAAAATTTATTAAAATATAATAATTTTATTAATAATTCATCAAATATTAATTTTGCTTGGAGTCAATATTTAGGTGATTATTATTTTACAAAATTTGAATTAGATATTGGAGGTCAAATTGTTGAACAATATTCATCAGATCAATTTCATATTTATCAACAACATCATTTATGTGAAGAACAAATAAATAATTATAATATTATGATTGGTCATGATCCATTAATATATACATTTGATTCAAATCCAAAAGCTGGAAGAATTTTATTAATTCCATTAATATTTTTTTTTACAAAAAATCCAGGATCAGCTTTACCTTTAATAGCTATGAGAAATACAACTGTAACTATTACATTAACTTTAAATAATTTAAAAAATTTAATATTTTTTAGAGATTGGGAAACAGAATATAATAAATTATTAATATTAACAACTAATTATAATAATCAAATAAATACAAAATTAAATTATAAAACCTATAAATATAATTCAAGCAATAAACAAATTACTTATTCATTATTAAATATTAATAATGAAGCATTAAAATTAATTTATCCTGAATTAACAATTGATGATATTAATATAATTTTATCTACTTTTGGTACTAATAATATTTTATATTTAAATAATTGGATAAATTTTAAAAATAGTTTAAATAAATATTCTTCTATACAAAATAAATTAGGTGGATATGATTCTTTTATTGATTATAATTATTTATTAAATTTAATACCACCACCAGATTTAATGTTAATTGTAGAATATATATATTTAGATGATATTGAAAGAAAAAAATTAACTTCATCAAAACTTGAATATATAATTGAAGGATTTCAGGAAAATATATTTGATGTAAATAATTTACAATTATTTGATGGAGAAATTTCAATAGATAGACCTAATAAATATTTAAAATGGTTTATTCAACCAAAAAATTTTTTATATGGTTTATCAGAATATGGAAAAGTTACACCATATTTATATGATTATTCAAATTATTATGTTAATAAAATATTTACAAATCAACTTATTACAATGAATCAAATTAATATTTTAAATGATCAAATAGATAATACATTTTATGAATATGTACAATCATTTAAGACATTAAATAGAGTATTACCATTAGGTGTTTATTATCATATGTTTTCATTATATCCTGAGGAGATTCAACCATCTGGTACAGCAAATTTAAGTGTTATTAAAGAAAAAAAATTTAGATATGAAATGAATCAACTATTTTTAAATGAATATTTTAGCAACCAATTAAATCCTAATAATGTTGGATTACAATTAAAAGTTATGTCAGCTAGTTATAATTTTTTTGTAGTACAAAATGGTTTAGGAAGATTAATTTTTACAATTAGTTAATTTGATGTTCTCTTAATATATTCTCTGTATCATAAAATATATTATCTAAATAATATCCAAATTTTTTTTGTCCATCTAAATATAATTCATAATATATATTTATTTGATTATTTTTATGATAATACATAGTAGGTACAATATAAGTTGCAATATTATCAATCATTTTTAAATAACCATTTGAATAAAGACAACGTCCACTTAATGTTCTTTTAATATTTGGATCAGTAAATTCTTCATTTATTTTTGGTATTAAACTTTGTGTAATAATTAAATCAGATATCTTATTTTTTTCAAAATTAGTTGATAAATTATCTGGTGAAAAACTATTATCTGGTGAAAAACTACCATTAGTTGTTATACTTTTTGTATTATTATTATCATTTCTTAATTTAATTAATTCATCTTTATTAAAAAAAACATCTTCATCTTCATCTTCTTTATTAAAAAAATTATCTTCATCATTAAAAATATAAGTTTTTATTTTATTATTAAATATATTTAAAATATTTTTCATTATATTATTATATAATATTATAATATTATATATCTATATTATAATGAATACCACTTTAAAAAGATCTGTTCAATCTTACTCAAGTAATGATGATGAAAATAAAAATTGGAATGATAATAATATTACAACACTAATTGATTGGACAACATATTCAGCATTTAATATAGAAGCTTTAGATCAATCAATAAAATTTTTACAAGGAATAAATAGATGGAATACTATAATTTCTTTATTATTATCATCATCAGCAGGAACTATTAGTACTGCGCGTTTTGGTTTAGATTCAAATAGTTATTTGAATAATGTATTTAATTATTTATTTACTATAATGTCATTTTCAATGACAATTTTTGCTGGAATTATTAAAGTTTATCAAGTGCAAGAAAAAATAGAAAGATTAATTAAATTAAAACAAGAATGGATAGAATTTAGTTTAACTATTGCTGCAGAATTTCAATTACCTTTAATTGAACGTCAAGATGCATTAATTTTAATTAAAAAATATAAAAGTAAATATTTAGATTTATTAAAAACAGAAAATGAAATTCCACAATTTATAAAAAATAGAGTCATCAAAAGTATAAAAGATTTAAATATTGATAAAGATAAAATAATAGCTATGCATTCATTATCTAATGTAATTTATGAAATTAACAATGAAGTAATTAAAGATAAAGAACAAATTGATAGACAAAAATTAATAAATAATATAAATGATTTTGATTTAGAATTTGGACTAGAAGATTCTAAATTTAATTATCAAAATTTAATAAAAGCAGATAAAAATGGATTGGATGAATTAAAAAATGAATTATTTTTAAAAGAAAAACATTATCAAAAAGAAAAACTTAAATTATTTAGAGAAATTCATTCACTAATTGATAAAAGTAATTTACCATATACAGATCATAATTATTGTAATATAAATATGACATATAATGAATTAATACAATATAAAATTGATTTATTAGATAAAATTAAAAATATTAAATTAAAAATAGATTTACCAACTACACCATTAAGATCAGTAGTTGTATCACCAACTGCACAATATTATGAAGTACCGCCTGATACTAATTTATATGCTAGTGGATTACCTGGAATACAATATACCCAAACAAGTACTCCAATAAAAATACCAATTCAACAAACTATTAATCAAGAATCAATACTAGTTGTACCAATTAAAGAATCTATAATACCAGAACAAAAACCAGTTGATCAATTAGAATTAATATCAGAACAAAAACCAGTTGATCAATTAGAACAAAAACCAGTTGATCAATTAGAACAAAAACTAGTTGATCAATTAGAACAAAAACTAGTTGATCAATTAGAACTAATATCAGAACAAAAACCAGTTGATCAATTAGAACAAAAACCAGTTGATCAATTAGAACTAATATCAGAACAAAAACCAGTTGATCAATTAGAACTAATATTGGAACAAAAACTAGATTAATTATAACTAATACAAACCATTTAATTAAAATAATAAATTTTTATCTAATCGATTACGTTTTAATTCATCTTCAGTTAATTCATCTTTATATTTTTTATAAACATATCTTACTAATTTAACTTCTAATGAAGGTAATTGTGGAATTCCTTCCCAATATCTATGTTTATATAAAAAATCAATTTGAAAATCTATAGGATATAAATGAGATAATGATGATTCATAAGTTGATACTAATTTTTCAAATTGTTTTGGTAATAAATATTTAGATTGTGATGGTAAAATTATTAACAACTGTTCAAATGGTGTCATTGCTTTATTTTCATCAAATTTAATTTCATTCATATTAATTAAATATTTATAAATATCTGAAATAAATGGAGGATAATCATAAGTATAATACCAATACCAATCTGGATTTTTTTGAAAATAATAATGTGCTACCCAACGTATTCCAATTAGATAATTTTTTACTAATTTTTTAACAAAATCTTCTAATTCATCATCGGAAACATCAAAATAATGTTTATAATAGTCTTTTCTATAATCATGATTAACTCCTATACCAATTGGATCATCAATTTTAAAAAGCAAGTTTTCAATTCTAAATAATTCTTTTTCATAATCATCAGATCCTTGATATTTAGGTTTTCTAATTTTTGAAAAATTTTTTATTAATGTATTTTCTTCATCAGCTGCTAATTTTTCAAAAAACTTTATTAAAAATTTTTGATTAATTATTTTAGTATTTTTGGATAACAAATAATCTCCTATTTCTGAAAAAGTTTTACAATATTTTGAAATTAAATCTTCAATACCATCTTTTGAAATATCAAGAGCTAAAATATGAGGTAGAAAATCATTACCTAAAAAATAACATAAAAATATATAATCATTAATAATTCTATCTTTATCAAGTTTATCTGATATATTTAATTCATTTATAAAAGTATCATAAATACAATCTTTCATAATTTTAATACTTACAAAATTTAGTTGATCTTTAGATGCTTTTGATTCAAATTGTTGTGCTTCTCTTAATAAATATATTTTGTCTGATTTAGTAACTAACATCAAAAAAATTAAATCTGCATCTAAACCATAAGTAACATATGAATTATTTAATTTTTTATTTTGTTTGATAAATTCTAAAAGTTTATGTTCTCCTTCACCAGGTACATTACTATTGGAATATATAATTTGTAAATATTTATTTTTTTTTTTATATTCTTCAATCCATTTAATAATTTTAATATTTAATTTTTCCATAAATTTTGTACCTGGACTAATTGCACTATTATTCCAATAATATGGTATAGGTTTATTATATTTATTTTTAATATTATCAAATAATATTTTATCATGAACAGATCTAAAACGTCTTTGACGTTGTTGTTTAATTTTAGCACAACAAACTGGACCATCAATTGCAATAAAAATACCTTGGTTTGGCTTAACATATTCAGATAATTTTTCAATATATTCTATACTAGCATTCATCATACTATTTTGTAAACTTTTAAAATTAATATTATCTTTTGATTGGTATTCTGCTAATACTTCAAAACATTTTGGATGTAATGCACAATTTGTATCAATCAAGAACCAATTAATTGGTTCTAATTCTACTTTTTCTTTTTGAAAAACAATATTATTTTTTTTATATTTTGTTAAAATTCTTTTGAAAAAAAAAGGTACACCCATTGACTTATATATTTATATTACTTTAAATATAAAAATCAATTTTTTAAATTATTATTTATTATCTCAAAAAAGTATTATTGCTCCTTGTGTTTTAATATTAGTATTTTTAGAATTATATATAATTCTTACATTTGGGAATTCGTTAGTTAATTCATCATTTAAGTTGTTTATAAATTGTATACCATGTGTTGTAGGTGGTACTTCTTGTAAACCAATTGATTTTAAATTTGGATACATTCGTTTAGCTTGACTAATCATATTTTTAATAGATACTTTATCTTTTGTTTTATTATACCAATTTTCAAATATATCTGATAATGATGATTTTGTTTGAATTTCATGCCAAAATTTTAATAATAAATATCCTTTTTCATAGAAAAAATCCCATTTAGTTTCAAAATTATCATTAATAATTTTATTATTAGTAACAAATTCTATTTTCAATTTATTAATAAATTCTTTTATTAATGGATGAATATCTTTATCTTTTAAAGACTCTATATTAAATTCAGACAATATAACTGAATTATCATTTTGACATTGAATATGTAAATTATTATCAATATTTTTAATTTTTATTTCATAAACATTTCCAAAATTAAAAATTATTTCTCGTTGTTCTATATTTTTTGTAATATCTGGAACTAAAATATTTGGAAAATGAATGTCAAATAAATTTAATCTAATAGCAGATAAAAATTTTTGTTCTTTTATTTGTTCAATTGATAAAGGATCAAATATTTCTATTAATTTTAGATCTATTTCATTTTTAATATTTTCTGTGTTAAAAATATCATAAAATTCTTTTGGAACAAATTCAGCCCAACCTAAATTATTTATATCTCCACCTTTAATATTTAAAGTTCCATATGAAGATCTATCTATTGTTGAAATAACAAAAGCATGATCAGGGATACTATTTGGTGATGTTGTAGATGTATTATTGTCAGTTATAACTGTTAAAATTCCATGATCATTAATATAATGAGATAAAGTTTCTTTTTCTCTTGTTCTAGTTTGAGATGAAGATTCAAACATTATAATATGATCAATTATAGCACTTACTGGATTTAAAGTTTTATTTAATTGTGCAGTATGTGTACCTCTCATTTTATTTGATGTTGGAAAAGATGAGGGTAAAAATGAAATTTGTAAACTATCGTCAATTTGTATATCATATTGTTTTTTCCCTTCTTTGTTAGTTATTATTAATACATTTGATAATAATTGCAATTGTGTATTTGCATCCATCATTAATATATATTTTTCATTATCTTTTATATTTTGTTTAATATATTTTATTATATTGTTAATTTGAATTAAAAATTCATCATCTTCAGTGTTTTTTTTATATTCTTTTAGATGTGTAGATATATATATTTTATCATTATCACGATAAATAATTAAATCAGTTCCCATATTAATATTTGTATCAATTACAATACCACCTAATTGATTATAATATTTTTGTAACAATAAATATTTTTGTTTATATTTTAAATATTTATTTTTGTAGAACATTTATATATATAAATATATATATATTTTTTTATTGTAAATATTATTAAAGATATGTTTATAATTAAAAAAAATTTAATTTAAGGTTATGTTAAACAATTAAATTTATTGGACTTGTTTTGACATTTAATATATAATTAATTATATATTAAAAAAATCGGCATTTTAAATCTTCACGGGTGTAAATAAATATGATATAGATTGATATACTTTTTAGACATAACTTAAAAAATTATTAGAACCAATAGTAAAAAGATAAATTTAATAAATTAGTTGATAATCAAATTAAAATGTATAAAAAATCTATAATAATATAATAATGACTAGAATTATATTATTAGATAATTTAAGAGGAATAGCATTTATATTTATGATAATTCAACATATATTTTATTTTTATGATGTTTCAAACAATTATAATACATCATATGCACGTAATATATATATTGAAAATTTTGGTATTTTTTCGAGAACTTTATTTATTTTTCTTGCTGGAATAAGTGTAGCATTATTAAGTAAAAATAAAGATGGTTTAAGTAAAAGATTTAAACGTTCATTAGAAATAGCTGGTCATGCATTAATAATTACAGCAGTAACTTATTATTTTTATCCACAATATTTTATTCGTTTCGGTGTATTGCATTTTATTTCTTTAGCTACATTATTATTATCATTTATAGCACCATATCCTAAATTAACAATTATATTATTTATACTTTCATTAATTATTGAAATACCATCAATTAATCCATTTATTGATATAATAACTGGTGCACAAAATAATTATACAATGATGGATTGGTTTCCTTTACAAAAATGGATACCCGTTATGTTATTAGGTTTAATATTTGCACAAAATTATGATTTAAATAATTTAAAAAATATCAATTTATTAAATAATATTAATATTTTAACAACAATAGGAAAAAATTGTTTAAATTTATATACTATTCATATAGTTATATTAATTATTTTTTATTATTATGTAAAAAATAAAAATCAATTTATAGTTTAAAAAATAAAAAATATATAAAATAAGTTAATTATGGAAAAACAAAAAAAATCTAATTTAATTCCAGAAAGAATAAATAATATAGAAGAAATGTTAAATCATACAAATATTGATTCAATTATAGATTTTAAAAATTTAGAAAATATAAATATTAGTAAAGCTGATGATATTAGAGAATTAATGCCAAAAAAATATTTAGATTTTACTCAAGCAATTAATCAACTTGGTGGTAAATTATTATATTTTAAAAGTGGCTCAACAGGTCATACATTTAAAGGTGTGCATCCTAATGAAGAAATAAATAAAAAATCATATGCTGTTAAAGTAGTTGCTTATCCAAAAAAAGAGAATTATGGTGATATGTATAATATTAAAAGACCAGAAAATGCTGAATTATTAATGATACGTTTATTGTCATTTTTTGTAATTAATAAACAAACACCACATATTGTTTTACCTATTACTACTTTTAATACAAGTATAAAACCATTTTTATCATTAAGTAAGAATGATATTATTAATAATAAACGTTATGATCAATTTTTAAAAAGATATCATAAAGGTGAATATTATTCAAATGTATCTGTTTTAATATCTGAATGGGCAAATTCTGGTGATTTTTTAGATTATATTAAAAAAAATTATAAACAATTTAAAATTAAACAATGGCGTTGTATTTGTTTTCAATTTTTATCTGTTTTAGCAATAATTCAATCAAAATATCCAGGATTTAGACATAATGATTTAAAAGCAAATAATATTTTAGTTCATGAAATTCCAATCGATCCAAATAATGAAAAATATAAATATATAATTAATGGACAAACATATATAATACCAAATGTTGGTTTTCAACTCAAATTATGGGATTTTGATTTTGCTTGTATACCAGGTATAGTTGATAATTCTAAAGTTGAAGCTGAGTGGACTGATAAAATTAATATTAAACCTGTTAAAAATAGATATTATGATATTCATTATTTTTTTAATACATTGACAAAAAAAGGATTTTTTCCAGAATTTTGGACAGAACCTTGTATTCCAGATAAAGTAAAAGAATTTGTAAATAGAATTATACCTGATAAATTTAAAGAAGGAGAACTTGTATCTGATCGTGGAAGAATATTAATAAATGAAGAATATCTAACTAGTGATGAAATAATAAAAAACGATCTTTTTTTTAAATCTTATCGTAATTAAAAATATTAAGCACCTAATATATTTGAAATTAAATTATCTGAAAAGTCATTTGATAGGTAAATCATATCATAAATATTATTATATAGTATATCATTTGAAATATGAATAGGAACAATAATATAATCAGAATTTAATTGTCCATTATATTCATATTCATATTTGTATTTATAATAAATATTTTGCAAGACAATAATTTCAATAATTTTAACTAAATATATAATAATATGAGTATCTTGTACCATAATTAAATAATAATTACTTTATAAATAATTACTAAGTAATTTTTTCAATTTTTATTAGTAAACTAATATTTAATTTTACACCCTTGAAGATTTAAAATGCCGACTTTACTCAACAAAAAAAATATTCAAGGTTTACTCGTTTCAGAGTGTGTAAATTATGATTTTGTTGGTTCTGATGCTCCTATAATAGTTGAAAAACTATAATATTTTCTTATGTCAGGTATTAATTCTAATATTTTATCTTGTTTTGTTTTATCATTATCAAGATTATATAAAATAATACTACTTTCATCATCTAATTCTAACACATTAATAATTTTATCAACTAATTCATCTTGTTCTTTTTTATATAAAATACTTTTTAATTTCATAATATTATATAATGTTATGAAATTTTTAAATAAGATTAATCTTTATAATTTTTGGGTTTTCTTTTTAAGGTAGAATCTTTTTTAATATAATCTTTATAAGCATCTTTGTTATAAGCATTTTCAAAATAATTCTTATAATTTTCTTTTTTAACTTGTTTTATTGCATTTTTTATTTCTATAGATAATTCATCATATTTCAATACTTTTTTATTTAACTTCAAATAATGTTTTATTTGATTAAAATATTGCTCTATTGGATTGGTTTTAGGAGTATAAGGGATTGTAAATAAATATTTATTGCCACTATTTATAATTGCTTGTTTAACAAATTCATTATTATGGCTACCAGCATTATCTAAAATAATTAAGTAATTTTTATATTTATTAAAAGATATGTTTATAATTAATAGTTAATTTAATTGTTTAACATAACCTTCAATTATTTTTTTTATATTTTTATTATATGGAAAATAATAAAAATATAAAAAAAAATAATAAAATAAAAATTAAAA